>TARA_B110000027_G_C16122355_1_pt1 | contig 13010 bp, 9 predicted proteins | sample TARA_B110000027 | Tara Oceans TARA_B110000027 (sample SAMEA4397101) | marine metagenome | biome: Polar Biome; feature: [SRF] surface water layer (ENVO:00010504); material: water (ENVO:00002006), including particulate matter (ENVO:01000060) such as... | depth 5 m
TATTTAACATTTCTAAATTTTTAGATTTTGTAAAAGCATAAGGAGATAAGTTTTTATCCTTACCATTATCTCCCAAGGTAGCAGAAGTTGCAGAGTAGATTAATTTAATTTTATTTTTCATACAAAAATTAAAAACAGCATTTGAGCCTACTGAGTTAGACGCAATACATTCCTCCATTTTTAAAAAGCTCTGGTATATTCTTGAAAATTCTCCAAAATGAAATAGTGCAATAATATTATTTTTTTGTTTATTTAAAATTTTTGAAATTTCTCTTGTATCTGCTTTCAAATATTTTATTCTTTTATCTTTAATGTGATTTTTTTTTAATCCACTTGAATAATTATCATAACTAATAATTTTATATCTTGTTTTTTTTAAAAGATATTTTATCAGATTAGTTCCAACAAAACCTGATCCACCAGTAACAATTATAAGATTTTTCATTTTAATTAATTTAATAGTATATATATAAAATATATAATTTTTATCTATGATTAATATTATTTTAAGCAGTTTTGCAGGTTCCCTAATAATGATGGGCTATGGCTTAATGTTTAATCAGGTATTTTTTAAAAAAAATAGTAAAAACTTCAATTATTTTGAAACAGGTATATTAAGTTTTATATTTGTAGGTTTTTTATCTTTGATTATCAATTTTTTTATTCCTATAAATAAAATCATTGGATCAATTTTTTTATGGACATCTTTGATTTATTTTTTTATTTATTTTATGAATACAAAAAAAAAGATAGAATTATTCTATATAATAATTATTTTATCATTTATATCATCTTCAATATTAATACTTTCTAATATAAATAGGCCAGATGCAGGACTTTATCATCTACCATATGTAAGTATTTTAAATGAAAATAAAATAATTATTGGACTAACAAATATTCATTACAGGTTTGGTCATACATCTGTAATGCAGTATATTTCAGCTATATTTAACAATCATACCTTTAAAGATGAGTTTATAAATGTTCCATTAGCATCTATTTTTTCGTTTTATTTGCTATTTGTATTGAGGGAATTCAAAAGAAGTCTAGAAAATAAAGAAAACAGATTAATTATAAGCAATTTTCTAATAATAGTTTTTTCTATATATTCCTTTAGCAGATATAGCAATTACGGCAATGACATTCCTTCACATCTTTACTTTTTTATTTTAATAATATTTTTTCTAAAAATTCCTAACTTGAAAGAAGTTAGTAATTATTCTTTTTATAGAATTAGTCTAATTTCAATTTTTTTGTTTATGTTAAAACCATTCATGATAATCGCACTTTTACTTCCAGTGCTTCTATTCATAATGAATCAAAGAAAATTGAAATTAATAAAAGACACAAAGGCAATACTGTGCTCATCTTTAATTATAGTTTGGGTTATAAAAAATATATTGATTAGTGGATGCTTATTTTTTCCAATTAAACAATCCTGTATAACTGACTTAAAATATTATGATAAAGATATAGTTAGCTTAGCATCAAATGAAGCCGAAGCTTGGGCAAAAGGGTTTCCTGATCAAAAAGGTAAAAATAAAATAAAACTTGAAGAATACAATTCTAATTTAAATTGGATTCCAACATGGAGAGATAACCATTTTAAAAAAATTCAAGAAAAAGTCTTACCTTTTTTAATATTTATATTTATAGTTGTTGCTCCTTATATATTAATAAAATCAAGAAAAAATAAGAAAATCAATAAAAAAGAATCTGATTCTAATTTTTTTTTAATAACAATGTTTTCATTAATTTGTTGTATGTATTGGTTTTTTTATTTTCCTGTTTATAGATTTGGAATATCATTTATAGCAATATTTATTATAGCAATTTTTGTATCAATTTTTTTCCAATTTAGGTCCTTAGATAAAGTTAATCCAATTTTTTTTTGGAGCTTAATAATAGTATTTTTTTTAGGTTCTATTGGAAAAAATTATAGTAGAATTTTTAACAATTATAATAAACTCTATATAAGCTATCCATGGCCAAAAATATATACACTTAAGGATAATGAAAAAAACATAAAGAAAAAATTTAAAGCAATTCATGATGAAAATAATCAATTTCTTTATAATTATAGTGGAGGTGAAGAATGCATGTATTCTAAGTCACCCTGCACCCACATGCTAAACAACAAAGTACATAAAAGTAATATTTTAGGGTATGATATGTTTTATCTTAAAAGTGACTAATCAAAAAACCTATATTTGATAATACAATAAATTGCTATGAAGGCATCTTTCATCGTTATTTTTTTTCCTTCTTCGTAGGACCTTCCTCTGTAGGATATCGGAACTTCATAAAATATATAACCTTTTTTAGCTAACTTAACTGTTAATTCTGGCTCAATGCTGAATGAATTTTCTTTTAATGTAATAGATTCTATTGCATTTTTTTTAATAAGTTTATATCCAGTTTCCATATCAGTCATATTTAAATTAGTTACAATATTTGTAATTAAAGTCAGAATCTTATTTGCAATATAATGCCAAAAAAAGTGGAGCCTAACATATTTACCACCTAGGAATCTTGATCCATAAACAACATCGGCATCAGCTTCTATAAAAGGTTGAATTAATTTATCATAATCAGAAGGATCATACTCCAAGTCCGCATCCTGTATTAATAAAATATCTCCAGTTGATATTTCAAAACCTTTTCTTATAGCACTACCTTTTCCTTCATTTTTATCTTTAAAGAAAAATTTTACTTCTTCATTTTCTTCTGAAATTTTTTGTATAATTGTTCTTGAATTATCAATTGAGTAATCATCTACTATAATAATTTCTTTAACCAATGTTTTGAAATTTAGAACTTTTGCTACTATTTGTTCAAGTGTTTTTTCTTCATTAAAGCAGGGTATAATTATTGATAATTTCATTTTATTTTATTGCTTTTAATACTATTGATATAACTAAACAATATTAAAAATATAATTAGAGCAAATCCACCATTAAAATAGCCAGCACCTCTAATACTTTGCACTATAATAAGGGGTATAAAAAATAATTTATGTTCTAATGGTACCAACCTATTTATTGAATAAACAATTATAAAAAAATAAAAAAATAAACTTAAAAATCCAAATTCAACTAGTATTTTAACAAAATTATTAGAGGCATCTTTGTTATTATATAAATAATCAATAGCATCTTCAGGTTGAAGTGATATTTTTTTATTATAATAATTAAATGCTTGATCATATCTATTAAGACCCCAGCCAAAAGGTTTGTTTATAAAAGATTTTTTTGCAATTACAATTGAGTGTAAAAAAACTGATGAGGATAAACTACCTTCTAAATTTAAAAAGTTGTTTAATTTATTTACTAAATTTTCCTTAATTTCTCTTCCAGATCCTCCAGATAATCTTTTATTGGGTTCCGTTACAATCACACGATCTAAGTTTAATATTATTTTAGAAGAGTCTATTGTATAAATTTGTTTTAACTTGTTGAATGATGGAAGTCGTGACATGCATTCTTTACTCATCATTATAATCGTAAAGGAACCAATGATTATCAAAATGTAAATGAATAATGTTTTTTTAGAAATAATCTTAAAATTTGAAAAAATAATAAATAATAAACTCAAAGGAACACCTAATAATAATGTCGTAGAACTTTTAACAGCACAAATTAAAAAAAATAGGATAGTAGAAAATTTAAATAAATTACTGGATTTCTTATCAATTGATTTAAAAATAGAATATGCAAGAACACCTGGCGCCATCATTGCAAGGTGAGAATTTTCTGAAAAGATATATTCCCTAAAAGAAATATTAAAAAGATGAGGTTTATCTAAATCAACTAATACCCTTTCACCAGTTTCATCAATAAAGGTCGTTATGCCTAAAAAATTGGGTATACCACCACAAAAAAAAGGTACATCATTTTTATAATTAAAGATTGCTAAGAATGATGATGTAAAAAAAATTAGAAAAAAAATATTTATTAATAAATCTAAGTTATAATTAATTATCTCATTGTAGTAATATGAAATAACAAATAATGATAAAAAAAAGAGAGTACCAAACAAACTATAAGAACTTATTATTTTTTGTTCTAAAATTAAATTAACAATAATTTGTAAACTTAAAAATAAGGATAAAATAATAAAATATTTTAGAAAAGTGAAATTTTTTTTTTTTAAATCTTTAAAAATTTTGATGGTTGAGGGTACTAATAATATCAAAATGATAAGTCTTAATTGGAAGTTGCCAAATTTAACTCCCCATAAAAAGATAAAAGATGCAGTTAATGTGATGATTAAAATAACAGATAAGAATGATTCTTTATTTTGATCTAATGTCATTTTTGTTACTGTATATATATAAATAAAAACCTAGAGGATAAAAATTAATAATATTTAACCAATTATTAAAAAAATTGCCACTAGTAGTTAATGGCCAAAGTATTGTAAAAAACCCTACTAGAATACATACTTCTAAGTCACTAAGAATTTTTTTATTATAGAAAAAAGAATACATAATATTTTGTAAAATCTTCATGGATAGAAAGCAAAAAACAACAAATACAAATAAAAAGCCAATTATGCCAGTTTCAGCCAAAAGTTGAACATATGTGTTGTGTGGATGAGTATTGCAGGAATTTCTTTTTGCAAAAGTTTTTTCATCAGTAAATAGTGGCTTAATATATGCAAAGGTTGTGTCTCTTTGATATCTAAAATCTTCATATATATTAATTGATTTTATCACACCCTCTTTATCTGATAGATAATAATTAATTTTTTTTTCATTGGTATAGTTGAATGAAAATAACTTATCACCTTTCTGGATGACATCACCTTTTTTGACCAACAATTCATTAAGTTCTAAGTAACCTACCTGATTCCATGGTGCCAATATATCAATTCTAGTATTATCAATTATATATTTAGAATTTGGAAAATATGTGACAAAACGTTCATCATTACAATAATATCTGAAAGATTTTGGTCCAAAACCAATTAATTTTTTCTCTTTAAACATTTTATAAGACGTTTCAAACATTGGTAAATAATAGGGCATAAATGTTTTTTTATCTTTCGATATAATGTGACTTTTAAATTGTGTAATTAATCTATCAAATAAAATATTATTAAATGTGAGTGATAAGCCTACAATACAAATACCAATTACGGATAAGATAAACTTAATTTTTTTTGATAAACTTATTTGTGTAAAGATTAATATAAGAGATATCATCATTAATAAAAAAGAGGCTCTTTCTCCAGTAAATAAAATCAAAACAGCAGTTAATGAAATTAATAAAATATTAAAATAGTAAAAATATCTAGACTTTTCCTTAAAGAAAAAAGTCAAACCTATCAAAAATGGTAAAAGCCTAAATAAATAGCTACCCAATATCAAATCATCATTAAAAAAACCTGATATTCTATCTTTTCTATATTTTGGAAATCCTAAAGTATTCTCATCAAAAATAAGCTGAATATATCCATCAACGATAACAATAAATATAGTTAATGACAAAAAAACAAATACAAGATTTAAATATTTTTTATTCCTTTTTAAGATTTCGCAAATTGCAAATGAAAATAAGATAAATCTAAAATAAAAGAGTACATTTGGTGCTATTTTACTAAATATATCCGAACTAATTGCGGTAATTAATAGGTATAAAAAAAAAATAATAAAATAAGCAAAAATAATGTTTTTAAATAGTTTAAATTTTTTGTTCTTAAAAACATCATAAACAAAGACTATAGATATAAAGTTAATTATAATTTCAGAGAGTAACGGGCCCGTAACTAGAGCTGCTGGTAAAAAACATAGCAGGATGAAAGAAGTATCACTATCTTTCAAATTAAATTTTATATCCATATATTTTTTAATTTAATTTACAAAATATTAAATAGGTCTCTTAATAAATTGTATTATTCTGTAGGTTAATTTTGTAAATAAAAAAATAATTATTTTTTTAATATTAAAGTTAATATTTAAAATATTAATAATGACTAGATTTTGTTTTAAAATACCATAAATACTGTTATTAGAGGCACCGCCATATCTCATAGATACAAAAATTTTATCTATATGCTTATTTTTAATACTATTTTTTTCCAAGAACCTATACATAAGCTCAAAATCAGAAGAATTACCTAGATTAACCTTATAATTACCTAGTTTTTTATATAAATCTTTTTTAACAAAAAAACTTGGGTGTGGAGGTGTTTGCCCCTTAAAAAAATCATTTTTTTCAAATTGTTTACTTTTCCAAAATCTTAATATTTTGTCAGGTCTTAATTTTTCTACATATATCAAATTGCCATATACAGCATCTACAGAAAATTGATTAAATGCATTTGTAACATTTAATAAAACAGACTTGTCATAATAAAAATCATCAGAATGCAAAATTGAAATAATATCTCCTTTTGCCATATCAATACCTTTATTAATGGCATCATAAATTCCTTTGTCTTTTTCTGATATTATTCTTATATTTTGGTGATCTAATTTTTTAATTTTATTAATAGTTTGATCTGTAGATAAATTATCAACTATAATAATCTCCCAATTTTCATAATTTTGATTTAAAATTGAAACAAGATTATCTGAAATAGTTCTTTCACTATTATATGTTGGTGTAATTATTGAAACTTTTATTTTATTTTTCAATTTATCTAATTTAATTTAGAAAAAACAAATAACTATTTTTTCTTATAGGATTATAATTCTTTTTAATACTATTCACACAAATTCCTTTAAAGTCATAACACTGCCAATTACCAAAAAAAAAGTCATATCCATTAAAATTTGAAAATTTGGTTATTTTTGAGTAGTTAAAATTTTTTCCATATGGGGTTATTATTTTATCAACTTTTAAACTTTCTCTATTATCAAATAAAATTAAGCAAAAAACTATAATTGTAAAAGTTTTTACTACATCTATATTCAGATATTTAAAAAGTTTATTTTGGGTGGCTAACATTGTTAATATAAAACAATTTAAGGATATAATTATTCCCCAACCAAATCTGGTATCTGGTGCCTGAAACCAAACAAGCAAGTTTAAAAATAACCCGCAAAATCCTATTAAATATATTTTTTTGTTCAAAGTTGTAACAATATTCATTAACTTTAGTGCTTTAAAAGAAATATATATAAACAATGATAATATAATTAAAATAAAAGAAATTTTAAATAATGCATTGTTAACTGCATAGTCATAAAACCAAGGAAGAAACCAGTCAAAACTCTCTATAGTATGATCAAAATCTGTGTATCTTTGTCTATCTCTTGTATCTCTAGCAAAACCTTTTACAATTTTAGAATATTTGTCAATCTGATAAATACCTGGCGACCACGCCGTATTAAAGCAACTTAACTTCACTGGAAATAATAGACAACCAGATGTAATAAAACCTTTAAGCATAAAAGCTAAGCATGACAAAATAATTGTTAAATTTAATCTATCATATAATAATTTTTTAAGGTTTTTTACATATGCTATAATAATTATAGATAGTGGAAAAACCAAAACACCTATATAAGAGATTTTTATAAAAAAGCATAATAATGAAGCAATCAATAATAATTGAAAAACTTCATATTTATTTTCATCAAAGAATTTTAAAAATAAATAAAAGCTATAAATGAAAAAAATCATAGCTACTGTATCTAATTCAGGGTTGTGGAGCTGATTTAGGATCACACCGTTATTAAACGGGTGCAAGTAACTAAAAAATATTAAAAAACAAATGCTTAATGTTAAAAAAATGTAACTTAGATTCTTCTTCTTTGCCATTAAAATCTCATAAAAAACAATTGTAAATGGCAAAAAATTTAAAATATGAATTGAGTTAAAATTCTTATATTCAAATTGAAACATTGATAAAAAATTAAACCATAAAGAATTCATTCCAAACCTTATTTCTAAGTTAGGCAATCCAAAAATAATTTTTTCCAGGGAAAGCCATTTAATTATTTGCATATGGTACATTGGAGAATCCACATTATCTCCTTGATTATAAGTGATGAATGCAAAACCAAAAATTACAATAAAATGAATTAAAAGATTTATTTTTAAATTATTCTTATAAATGCAAAATAAAAATAGAGTGCATCCGATTATTATAATTGGGTAAAAAAAATATTTTAAAGGAAGAAAAAAATTTAATATGAGTGATAAAAAAATAATTATAAAAATACCATATAAAATATCACTATTATATATAGGCTGTTGTTTTTGGCTGAAAAAATATTTAAAAAGATAACTAAAACCAATGATTGAACATAAAACAATAATATTAAAAATTGTTGTAAATAACATATTTTAATCTTTAATTTTAGTAGATTTTCCTTCTATTATTCTTTTTCCTCTAGGTGTTTCCACATCAACCCAGCAATTTATCATATCTCTTGTTAAAAAAAAATTCTCTATATTGCCAGGTTTGGTTGATAGCTTAAAATTAGCTGAAATTGCATGCTTTGGACCACATCTAGAATTATCTTGGTATTGCACATTTAAAATATCAAAATTGATAACCCAGTTCATAAAATTTAATGTTATTAACGCTATTATTAACTTTTTATTAAACTCTTGAATTAAAGCAAAATATAAAAAAATTAAAGCTGGCTGCATGTAGGATAACTCAGCTGGTATATAAAGAAATAGTAGTAAATTTGCTAATATTAATAGAAAAATTAATTTATATTTTTTTAATTTTTTTTTTGTAAAAAAATTTTTTTTTAAAAGATAAGCGATAATAAAAAATTGAAATACACCAATTGTTAACCATACCTTATAAGAAAACCTTGCTAATAAACCAATAAAACCCTGCTCTATTGGTCTAGCAGCAGTTATCCATGTTAAATCAAAACCATTTTCGAACCAAATTGGTAGATAAAATAAGCCCCCTATTATAAAGGTACAAAAAGAAAGAATTATTTTCTTAGTATTGTTGATTTTTTCATCATATTGAAAAAAGAAAATGACTATTAAAGCAAAAATAAGAAAATTCATTCTTGTACCGACTGCGAAAGCAAAAGCAAGTATTGCTAACTCAAATATTCTTTTTGATAAAAAAAAAGTACCTGCTGCAAAAAAAAAGAAGGCCCAAGAGTAACCCATTGGCTCTAAATTTTCAAAAAATAATACAGTGCTAGATAAACACAAGATTAGATAAATTTGAAATTTATCTAAATCTATTTTTTTAAAAAATGAAAGATAAAAAATCGATATACCAACCAAATAAAGAAAAAATGTCACTGAATTAACTAGCCAACTTCCAACATAGTAAGACAAAAACCCTATTCCAATTTCTGCAACAGGATAACTAGTAAATCTAGATGAAACAAATGTTCCATGCATTAGTCTTTTCTCAAATACATAAATCATAGGTAAGGTATCTTCATCAGATCCATATCCACCAACAAAACAAAGGTAAAAACCATACACAATAAGTAAAAAAATTAATATTGTTTTTGCACTTATAGTTTTATTTAAATTTTTGTACATTTTTTGTAAAGTAATTATCTAGGGTTAGATATTTGCTTATTTTTTAGTTTGGCCAGATCATTCTCTACCATTTCTGACACCAATTCTTTAAATGAAGTTTTTGGTTTCCAATTTAATAGTTTTCGAGCTTTTTTTGAATCTCCTAATAATGTTTCAACTTCAGATGGTCTGAAATATTTTTTATTACATTCAATTATGATTTTACCTTTTTTATTATAGCCTTTTTCATTTACCCCTTTTCCTTTCCAATAAATCTCTATATTTAAATGTTTAGCCGCAGCATTTATAAATTCTTTAACACTATACTGCTTGCCTGTTGCTATTACAAAATCTTGTGGTTTCTTTTGTTGCAAGATCAACCATTGAGCTTCTACAAAATCTTTAGCATGACCCCAATCTCTTTTTGAGCTCAAATTACCTAGTATTAGTTTTTTTTGTAATCCAAGTTTAATTTTACTTAAAGCAATAGTAATTTTTCTTGTTACAAATGTTTCTCCACGCCTTGGACTTTCATGGTTAAAAAGAATTCCATTACAAGCAAACATTTTATAAGACTCTCTATAATTTATAGTCATCCAGTGTGAAAATACCTTGGATACACCGTACGGGCTTCTAGGATAAAATGGTGTTTTTTCTGACTGTGGAATCTCAAGAACCTTTCCAAACATTTCTGATGTTCCTGCCTGATAAAATTTAATTTTATTAATTAAATTTAAAGATTTTATTGCCTCTAATATATTCAAACATCCTAAGGCATCAACATTTGCAGTGTAATTTGGTATTTGGAAAGATACAGCCACATGAGATTGTGCAGCTAAATTATAAATTTCGTCAGGTTTAACTAAATTTATTAATCTATTAATTGAAATGGCATCTGTTAAGTCACCATAGTGGAGATGAAAATTTTTATTATTATATAAATGGTCTATTCTTTCTGTGTTAAATGATGAAGATCTTCTTTTAACTGCATGCACTTGATATTTTTTTTTTAATAAAAATTCAGCTAAATACGATCCATCTTGACCAGTCACACCAAATATTAATGCTTTTTTTTTCATTATTTTTCTTTCATCACTTATACCAAATGATCACAATAATCACTTCTTATATTAAGTAACTTATCTTTATATTTACTATATCCCAAATCTAATACATTTGTATTTATTCAATTTTTTCTCTTTCTTTAATAACTTTATTCAAACCTGCATGAAGCTTAATTTTAGGCTTCCAGTTAATTTTTTTAATTTTTATACAGTCTAAATTTTTATTCAAAGTCCCATCTGGGTAACTTTTATCAAATATAACTTTGCCTTTAAATTTAGTTATTCCTTTTATCATATTTGCTAATTTTTTTATTGAAACTGATTCAGAACTTCCAACATTAAAAATTGGTATTTTATTATGAAAAATTTTTTTTAATTTATTTTTATCAATAGTTAATATTTTTATGATGGCACTTGCTAAATCATCTACGTGTAAAAATTCTCTTATTGCTTTTCCGCTACCCCACACAGTGACATCTTTATTCATCTTTTTTGCATCTAAAAATTTAGAAATTAATCCAGGGATCACATGACTAGAACCAATATCAAAATTATCATTAATGCCATAAACATTAGTTGGCATTACACAAGCAACATCACAATTAAATTGTTCAAACAATATTGAACAATGTTTTATCCCTGCAATTTTTGCTATGGCATATGCCTCATTAGTTTTCTCTAGTTTCCCTGTCATAAGGTATTCTTCTTTGATAGGAATTTTTGATTTTTTTGGATAAATGCAGGAAGATCCTAAAAATATTGTTCTTTTTATATTATATTTTTTTGCCGCAATTAATAAATTGTTCTGAATATTAAGATTGTTTAATAAAAATTCTAATTGATAGTTTTTATTAGCTAAAATTCCACCTACTTTTGCTGCACAAATAATTAAAAAATCAGGCTTCTTTAGTGCAAAAAATTTTTCAACTTTCTTTAAGTCTAGTAAATCTAATTTTTTTCTGTTTGCAAATATTAGTTTTTTATATCTTTCAGATTTTAATTTTCTGAAAACTGCATTACCAACTAATCCATTATGTCCTGCTATAAAGATTTTTGAACTCTTATTAATCATTCGAACTTATTATAATATTTTTATGTGTAATTGAAGGTTAAATAAAAATTTTAGACTATATAAAGTGACCAAAATACGAATAATTATTATTAAAATAAATTTATGAAACTATTTTATTCTTTTTATTGTAAATACCATAAATGAGCAAAGCAAACATTGATGCAAATAAAAATGTTGCACTTACTAGGTATACGTTTCCCCAAAAATGTAAAATTGGCAACAACACTGTAATCAAAATTCCATAAGATGAGTCTAATTTAAATGTACCTTCTTGTGAAATTTGGTTTAATTGTATATTTAAATGTCTAAAATACATTGCATATGTCATGAGAAATGATCCACATATTGAGACCATAAATGTGTAAAAAGTATACTTACCATTAACAATATCAAATTCTATTACATTAGATAAATTAAACACCGAATACAATGTTGAACAGATAGTAACAAAAAATGTTATGTATATTAATTTTTTGATGATCTTATTTAAAATAATTTTATTTTTTATAAAAGTAGGACCCAATGCAGAATTAAAAATAGTCCCAGGAAATGAACCAATTGAAAAAGCTGCAAAAATAATTGACGAAATAGCTTTTGGGTAAAATAAATACAACAATAATTTCCAAACAAAACTACTAAATATAACTGTAGTAGATGAAAGAAAGGCTAGTGTTTTAAGGTTATCTAGAAAAAATAATTTAAAATTAAACATTACAATTTTTCTTGTAATAAGATGATTCAAAATTAGAACGATTAAAATAGAAATATTGGCGACAATTAAATATAATAAAACTTCTATATTCAGGGAAAATACAGCGTATAAATAAGCAAATATTAATAGTACGTTGTAGATATTAAATATTATAAATTTAAATATCCTATTGTTTATTTCGTGGTGTGCTAAAATTAATTCATAAACCCATTGAGTTAGTATAAGTGCTGAAAATACTATTAAAAATAAATGGTTTTCAAATTGAAATTTAAAGCTATCCTGAAAGAGTAAGAGGGGTACAAAAAATAACAAACAAATATAAATACGAAAAATCATTGATCTGTTTACTAAATCTCTATTATCATTAGCAATTGCTCGTGCTCTAATATTACTTGAAAAAACTTGTGTTAGTGTGATCCAAAAACTATTAACTAGTGCTAAATCTGCTCCAACTGCAGCATTACCACTAATAACAATACAAACCATCAATAGAGATGGGACCAATAAGTTAAAGATATAAGCAAAAGAAGTATGGTTAAACTTGGTATTAATAAAATATTTGTATAAAATATTCTCTCTGGTGTTTTGAATAAGAATATTTTTAAATTGATTTATATTATTATATAATTTGAAGTATTTGATAGAAAGTGCATCCATTGAGTAACTAGTACTAATAAATCTCTGTAATTTTCTTCCTT
>TARA_B110000027_G_scaffold86551_1_pt1 | contig 12994 bp, 10 predicted proteins | sample TARA_B110000027 | Tara Oceans TARA_B110000027 (sample SAMEA4397101) | marine metagenome | biome: Polar Biome; feature: [SRF] surface water layer (ENVO:00010504); material: water (ENVO:00002006), including particulate matter (ENVO:01000060) such as... | depth 5 m
TCCATGTTAGGGGCAAGATTTCGGGCTACGCAGTACTGGAACCCTTTTTTGTCCATATGGTTGAGCATGCGACAGACATATTCGCTGGTAAGGTCGCATTTTAATGTCCAGGACGCATTGGTATAGCCAGCGGCCAAGACAAAGTTGGGTATGTCGCTCAACATCATGCCTCGGAAGCCAAGGGTATCTGGTAACGACATAAGTTTGCCATCAACCTCGATAGCCATACCGCCCATAGGCAGTAGCTCTAGGCCAGTTGCACTGACCACTAAATCGGCCTTTAACAGATCACCAGACTCCAACTTAATACCGGTTTTGGTGAAGGTTTTGATGTGACCGGTCACGACACTAGAGGTGCCCTTGCGTAACGATCTGAATAAATCACCGTCAGGTACAAGGCACAGCCGCTGGTCCCAAGGGTTGTAGCTGGGGTTGAAATGGGTATCGACATCGACTTTGCCGCCCAATTCTTTTCGTGTGAGAGAAAGTAGTGCCGCTTTCATTTTCTCTGGACGACGCCGGCTGTATTGGTAGATTAATGCCTGCATAGAGACATTTTTCCAGCGGGTAATCAGATAGGCTAGATTAGCTGGAAGATATCGCGCCAACTTGAGGGCAAATTTATCTTTACTGGGCCGAGACACTACGTAGGTCGGCGACCGCTGCAGCATGGTCACATGTTTCGCGGTCTTTGCCATAGATGGCACAACCGTAATAGCCGTTGCTCCGCTGCCAATAACCACGACATTCTTGCCGCTGTAATCTAAATCCTCGGGCCATTGCTGCGGGTGGACTATCTGGCCTTTAAACTGCTCTACACCCTCAAAATCTGGGGTATAGCCTTTTTCGTAGTTGTAGTATCCCGTGCAACTATAAATAAAATTGCAGGTAATCTTGCTGGCGCGCTTGCCCTCTTGCTTGATACTGATTGTCCAGGTAGCACTGGCACTGTCCCAAGATATTTTGCTTGCCCGTTGGTTGTAGCGAATGTGTTTCGCAACATCATATTCTTTGGCTGTCTCACGAATATAATCAAGAATAGCAGGGCCGTCAGCAATAGCGCGCTCATGCTTCCACGGTTTAAAGCTGTACCCCAAGGTATGCATATCAGAGTCAGATCTAACACCCGGGTAGCGAAAGAGATCCCAGGTACCTCCCATAGCAGAGCGGCTTTCCAAGATGGCGTAAGTTTTATTTGGCGCATCCCGTTCGAGGTGACTTGCGGCACCTATGCCGGACAGGCCTGCACCGATAATAACGACATCAAAATGATTACTTGCCATGGACTACTTCTCATTATTTTATAGTTATTGTTTTTATACGCACTGCACTCTAACCCCGATGCCCGCAACCTGTCAGGTTTAAAAAAACCAGCCCCGCACCGACTTGTCGAGCTTGCCACTGCATTTGTTTAGCTGCGCCCCATAGCGTTCAGCTTGGCCCTGGACTTTCTTAGCAACTGTGAGCAGCTGGGGCTTTTTGTTGTAGGAGGCACGGGAGTAACCCCCCCAACCCTCATGGTAGGCGAGGTATTGTTTATAAGGGTCCCATTTGGAAATCCCCAGCCTTTTGTTTGACATATTGGTGTACCAGCCAACAAAGTTGATTGCATCGCCAAAATCATCTCGGTCGTGGCCCCAATTACCGGTATCTTTTCGATAGTCGTTCCAAGCGGGATCTTGAGCCTGGGCATAGCCATAAGCAGAGGATTTACGTGGTAGGGGAATAAATAAAAATTTAGGTCTGTCTGGCCGAACCTTGGCCTGAAATGTAGATTCTTGCTTAATAATAGCCATCATGACACTAATTGGGGTGCCCCATCGTTTGCTTGAGCGACGGGCGTCCTCGTACCAGTCGGTTTCGCCCCAAAATATTTCGCAGACGTCAGCAACCTGGGTTGGCTTATAGGTCGAGCAGCCAACAGAAATCACAAGAAGAGTAAAGATTATTAGCCGGTTTATTATCATGGCCGGAATAATGGGACTTTTAGCGTCGAATATCCAGATAGTTTGAGATTAGTATCCCAACAATAATGATGCGCATAGACATTAGCGCCACAGACAACGTTGTAATAGAAGCTATCTCAGCAATAAAATAGAGCTCTATGTCGCTCCACAAAACTGCGCAGCCCAAAACCATACATACTAGACTCCATTCGAGAAGATATCGGTTAGCCCATAGCGATATAAAATAGCCAAGGCCACAAATGATTACTAGCGCTCCGCGAGCCAGAATCACGCTACCAGGATAATTATCAATGGCGCTGGGCCCTCTATTAAATATATCTGACGCCATAAACAAATCAGAGGCAAAAACTGCTGTCAAACCACGAACAATTACTAGAATGCTGACAATTAACATACGGATAGTAATAGTTCTTCTCAATCGATACGGTTCTGTAATAGCGGAATGGCCAGCAAAAGACAGTGGCCGAATCTTTCCCAGCCGTTTAGAGCCTGAGTCGTTCATTAATTTTCCCAGAGTATGTTTATGTCGAACAAACAATATTTTGATAGGAAAAAGTGTACCGCTTTCACTTATTCACAATAGTATAATTATGGCTAACGACCCTTGATTAGCAGATTTTTAAGTCATCAGTAACATTGCTACTACGTATTTTACCCATTGACCTAGGACTGTGGGGCCATGCATTATTCTTGCTTAAATGACTCTCTTACAAATACCTCAATGGCCCAAGCACTTCGGCTAAACTCTGCCTGCGCTTTGACATAACAATTAGGACTCGACAATGACCACCATGCCCCAAGAGGCCAACAACTTCATTTTTACCGGCACCTGCCGTGCTGGCAGTGGCGTTGTCGCCGCCGTCACTAGCTTTTTAGCCGACAGAGACTGCTATATATGTGCCCTTGAGCAGTTCGATGATGAGTCCACAGACCGATTCTTTATGCGTGCCGTCTTCCGCCGCCAAGAAAACTCTCCGTCAATCGAGAATATGCGCATTGAATTTAATGAGGTTTCTCAAAGGTTCGCCATGGACTGGCAGTTTCACAACCCTGCGGTAGCTGTTAAAGCACTGCTTATGGTGTCTAAATACGACCATTGCCTTGATGACTTACTCTATCGTCAACGCAAAGGTGAATTTAATATGGAGATCACCGCGGTGGTGTCCAACCATCAGGATCTTCGCCCCATGGTAGAGCGGGAAGGCATTCGCTTTATTCACCTACCGGTGACCAAAGATACCAAGGCCCAGCAGGAACAACGCCTACTCGATATTGTTGCTGAAACCGGCACTGAGCTTGTGGTGTTAGCCCGCTATATGCAGATTCTGTCCAATGAATTGACTCAGCAACTATCTGGTCGCTGCATTAATATTCACCATTCTTTTCTGCCCGGCTTTAAAGGTGCCAAGCCCTATCACCAAGCCTATGATCGCGGTGTAAAAGTGATTGGTGCTACAGCCCATTATGTGACCTCTGATCTAGACGAAGGCCCAATCATTGAACAAATTCTGACCCGAGTAGATCACAACTACGGGCCCAATCACCTGGTACGTGTGGGTCGCGACAATGAATGTATGGCGCTGGCCAAAGCCGTGAAATACCACATAGAACGCAGAGTCTTTTTGGACGGCAATAAAACCGTCGTCTTTTTGGGAAGTTAACCTCTTAACAGAGGGAGAAGTTTATGCCTTTTGGGCTATTAAAATACGGACTCAACAGCGAGTATCCGGGCAAGCATCATTTCACTCCGGCCACAGAGCTCAAGAGGCACTACGACGTAGTCATTATTGGCGCTGGTGGTCATGGCACTGCGATTGCCTACAATCTTGCCAAATATCACGGCATTACCAATGTCGCGGTATTAGAGAAGAGTTACTTGGGTGGCGGCAATACTGCGCGTAATACGGCCGTGATTCGCTCTAACTATCTCACCGAAGAAGGCGTTAATTTCTACCGCGAGTCCGTTAAGCTTTTCAACAATCTCAGTAATGAATTTAACTATAACGTCATGATGGAAAGCCGTGGTCAGCTAACACTGGCCCACAGCGATGCGGCTATTCGCAGCTTCCGTTGGCGCGCAGAGGTCAACCAGCACATGGGCGTGCGCTCTGAGCTGATTGACCGGCAGACCATTGCCGAGATGGTGCCCAACCTAAATATGTCTGAAGACTCGCGCTACCCGATTATGGCGGGTCTCTGGCATGCCGATGGCGCCACTGCCCGCCATGATGCCGTGGCCTGGGGCTATGCCAAAGGTGCCTGTGATCGCGGTGTTGAATTGCACCAACTTACCGAAGTAGAAGATATAGAAATCACTCAGGGCCGTGTGACTGCGGTTAAAACTAATCGCGGACGAGTGGAATGTGGCGCAGTGGTACAGGCAGTAGCCGGTGCCAGTTCTGTTGTGGCCAAAAAGGCCGGTATAGCATTACCCATTCACTGCTACCCTCTGCAGGCCATGGTGACACAACCCTATAAGCCTATTTTGACTCCCCATATTAGTTCGCCCCATGTGCATGTTTATGTGCACCAGACCTCTCGAGGAGAATTTGTAATCGGTGGCGGCTCTGACCCCTACCCGCTCTACCACACCAGAGCCACCCTAGATCAACGGGAAACTTTGGCGGCCGCTAGTATGGAACTGTTCCCCTTTTTGGCTCAGGCCAGAATGCTGCGCCAATGGGCGGGCACCACAGATATGACTCCTGACTACAGCCCCATCATGGGCCTAAGCCCAGTCGAAAATTATTACCTAGATGCCGGCTGGGGTACCTGGGGTTTTAAAGCAACGCCCATCTGCGGCGTCACTATGGCCGAGCTGGTTGCCACCAAAAAGGTACCAGACCTTATTAAGCCATTTGAGCTCGAGCGTTTTTATCGCTACGACCAAATTAACGAAGCCGGCGCCACTGCCGCTAGTCACTAGGGGGAGCTGATAATGAAACTACTGACCTGCCCCTTAAATGGCCAGCGCAATATTTCTGAATTTACCTATGGGGGTGAATACCACCCTATGCCCGACCCCAATACCACAGATTCAAGAGCCTGGGCCGAGCATGTATTTTTCCATGACAATGCCGCTGGTGTTGTCACCGAATGGTGGTGCCATACCGCCAGCTCTTTTTGGTTTTTGGCCGAGCGCAACACTATTACTGACAAAGTGATTCGCACCTTTGATACCAGTGAAATATTTAATGAGAGAGTCGACTTTAAAGTGCCAGACGCTGCGGAGAAACAATCATGAAGCGTTTGCCCGCCCCCTATGGCCTGCTCATTAATAGAGAGCAGTCTATTAGCTTTAGTTTTGAAAATAAGGCCTATCAGGGCTTGGCTGGTGACAGTATCGCCAGTGCTCTGGCAGCCAATGATCAATGGCTACTAAGCCGCTCATTTAAATACCACCGCCCACGCGGAGCGCTCACTATGGCTGGCCAAGATGCCAACACCATGGTGCAACTGCCCTCTAACCCCAATGCATTAGCGGACAAAGAACCTATTGCAGAAGGCTTACAGGTCATGGGCCAGAACTATAGTGGTAGCCTAGAAAATGATCGTGGTTCGATACTGGGTCTATTTTCTCGTTTTTTGCCTGTCGGCTTCTATTACAAAGCTTTCTTTAAGCCCCGAGGTATGTGGGAAAAGTGGGTGAAATTGATCCGCAAAAAAGCAGGTTTAGGTGTTATTAATCAGCAGTTAGAACCAGAGTATTACGACAAGCAGTACAAGTTTTACGATGTGGTTGTGGTCGGCGCTGGCCCTACTGGACTGCAGGCAGCTCTAACAGCAGCAGTGGATGGCTGCGAAGTATTGCTGGTGGATGAAAACCCCATACTAGGCGGCTCATTAAATTATGCCCGCTTGGACACTGAAGGGACTTTGGCCAAAGAAGTTCGCGACCAGTTGATTCTCGAGGTCAACGGCAATAGCAATATCACCTGTATGACCAATGCTATGGTTAATGCTTGGTTTGCCGATAACTGGCTGCCTATCATCTGTGGCAAACGCCTGTATAAGGTACGTTCCAAACAGACGATCCTATGCACCGGTGCTTTAGAGCAGCAAGCGGTCTTTCATAACAATGATGTGCCCGGAGTCATGATGAGCAGCGCCGCTCAGCGCCTGATGCATCTCTATGGCGTTGCCCCCGGAAAAACAGCAGTGGTAGTGACAGGCAATGACGACGGCTATGCCAATGCACTGGATCTGATGGATGCAGGTGTAAACGTTGCAGCTATTATCGATCTGCGCGAAACACCCAAGGCCACCCCCATGATTGAAGCCGCCATTAAGCGTCGCCTGAAAATTAAGCCTGGCTATGCCGTTTATGGCGCGCAACAAAATGGTAACCACCTCAGTGCGGTAGAGATTCGCAAAGTGGTGAGTCAGGGGATCTGTGCTGAGGTCGGTGAAACTATTAGCTGTGACCTGCTCTGTATGGCGGTGGGTTACACACCCACCTATCAGCTAGCCTGTCAGTCCGGAGGGCAGTTAAGCTACGATGATAACTCGGCTATGTTTACGTTAAATAATCTGGCCGATGATCTGCAGGTCGCGGGCTCCGTTAATAGTTACTGGGATCTAGGTAACTGTCTCGAAGAAGGCGCCAGAGCCGCGACTATTGCCACTAATGCCCTTGGCTTTACCCAAGCTGATATTCCTGAGGCCATGGCCAAAGAGAGCCAGAGCCCCAACCATAGCTGGCCCATTTTTGCCCACCCCAAGGGCAAAGAGTTTGTCGATTTTGATGAGGACTTAACCATTGCAGATATCATCAACGCCACCAAAGATGGTTACGAACATATTCAGCTGGTTAAGCGTTACTCTACTTGTGGCATGGGCCCTTCCCAAGGACGCCATTCAGCATTGGCAGCCGCTCGACTGGTCGCCGCGGCAACCAACAAAACCGTCGCAGAAACCGGTGTCACCACGGCACGCCCTCCCTTCGCCCCAGAACATTTGGGCCATAGTGCGGGGCGTAGTTTTTACCCTGCCCGCCGCAGTAACATGCACTACAGGCATTTGGAGGCTGGCGCGCAGATGCTGCAAGCTGGCGCCTGGTATAGACCTGCTTTTTATTCACCCCAAGCGGATTATGGGCCCTCTTTAGATAGCGCCGTCTGCATTAACAATGAAGTGAATAATGTCCGTAATAATGTGGGGCTAGTGGACGTCTCAACACTGGGTGGCCTTGAAGTGCGCGGCCCAGATGCTGGGGAATTCCTAAACCGTTTTTACACCTTTGGTTTTGTAAAGCAGCCCGTGGGTAAGGCCCGCTACGCCCTGCTCACCAATGAGGCCGGGGTGGTCATAGATGATGGCGTGGCCTGTCGCTTTAGCGAGGAGCATTATTATGTCACTGCCACCACAGGTGGTGTCGATCGCGTTTATCAAAATATGCTCAAGTGGAATGCCCAATGGCGTCTCGATGTGGATATTGCCAATGTCACTTCGGCCTATTCCGCTGTCAATATCGCAGGACCAAAGGCTCGTCAAGTACTGGCTAAGCTGTGCTCTGACATTGATCTATCGAAAGAAGCATTCCCCTATATGGGCGTGCGCGAAGGCACAGTCGCAGGTATTCCTGCGCGGCTTATTCGCGTGGGTTTTGTGGGTGAGTTGGGTTATGAAGTTCATGTGCCCCAGCAGTTTGGCGAAGCTCTATGGGATGCCTTGATGGACGCCGGCCAGCCCGAAGGTATTAAACCCTTTGGTATTGAGGCCCAACGTATTCTGCGCCTAGAAAAGGGCCATATTATTATTGGCCAGGATACAGACGCTATGTCCAACCCAATGGAAGTACAGATGGGCTGGGCGGTATCCCGCAAAAAACCGTTCTTTGTCGGCGGCCGCACCATTAGTGAGTTGAAAAAGAAAACTCCCTCAAGAAGCCTAGTGGGTTTTATGATCAACGATACTGATGGCCCCACCCCCATGGAAAGTCACCTGGTGCTTAACGGCGAGCAGATGGCAGGTCGAGTGACCTCCTGTAACTATTCCCCAACTCTAGGCAAGCCCATAGGTCTGGCCTATGTGCAGCCACACAGCGCCGAGGCTGGCAGCCAGATAACCATCCGAGCCAATGGCGGTGTTCTGGTTACCGCAGAAGTCGTTACTCTGCCCTTTTATGACCCAACAACCGCTCGTCAGGAGCTGTAATAATGACTGACTACAATCCGCTACTGCCAATAGCTCCAGCTCAAGGTAACAGACGCAGCCCTTTATACCGCCGCCATGTAGATCTGCAGGCTAAGTTCGAGCAGGTGGGCGACGCTGTATTAGTCAGCCACTACGTCAAACCCGGTATCGAAGTATTGCTGGCCGCTAATTTGGGGTTGGTGGATTTATCCACAATGCCCCGCACTGGTTTTAAAGGCGCTGGCGCGCCGGCTTGGGCTGCTAGTCAGAGAGTAAAGTTACCCAAATTGCCCAACACAGCGGTGACCCAAAAAGATGGCTCGGTGGTGGCCAAGCTGTCTCATCAGGAGCTTTTGATTGTCTCTAATATTATGGGTAGCGCAACTTCTATTGATCGCCTTAATAGAGAGCACCTTAATAGAGAGCATTCTAATAAAGAGCACCTCAGCAAGCAGACTTTAGCCCCACAAACCTATTCCCTACCCCGAGCAGATAGTCATAGCTGGTTAGCCGTGACCGGCAATGCTGCGGCAGAAATGTTCTCAAAAATCTGTGGTGTGGACCTGCGCGTGCACAAATTTGCCCACAACCAAGTGGCACAGACCTCGGTGGCTAAAATCAATGGCGTGATCCTGCGCCATGATTTGGCAACCACCCCCTGCTTTTATATTTTGAGTGATATTACCTCGACAGAATTTCTTTGGGACAGTCTTTTGGATGCGATGGAGGAGTATCGCGGAGCAGCCGTTGGCGTCGCAGCCATGCGCTCACTTGCCGCGAATAAATAACTCGCTCTCAACTAGCTAGCCTATACTGCGCAGTATGAGAAGAACTGCGCGATGAAAAACAACAAGAACATTGAGATTGGTGCTCTGCGTATTTTTGCCGCTGTCACCGAAGCCGACACCCTTACCCAGGCTGCAGAGAGGCTGGGTATTACCCAGTCCGCCGTTTCACAAACCATTAAGCAACTCGAAATTTTGACCGAGACGCAGCTAGTGATCACCCGCTCACGCCCTATCAAGCTCACCCCCAGTGGTCAGGTACTTAGAGACTACGCGCAGCAAATTATCAATGACACCCAGCGTATGCTTGCCGATGTGCGCATGACCTCAAAAGGCGGCCTGCTGCCCTTAAGTGTTGGGATGGTAGATTCATTTTGTGATGTCGCCGGTCTAGAATTTATGCAACGCATAAACTCCTCTGTGTCAAAACTCTCCCTGCGCACAGGGCTGGGCTCCTCGCTGTCTCAAGATTTATTAAACCGCGATCTGGATATATTGATTACCAGTGACCCCATTGACGAGCACCCGGAGCTGCAGCGCCACCCTATTTTGCGCGACCCCTTTGTGATGATTGTGCCCGAAAAGTACGCGCAGAACGGCGAGGTAACCGCAGCCTGGCTAGCCGACAACATCCCCTTTATTCGCTATACCAGACAGTCGCGACTGGGCGTTCTAACCGACCTTATTGCGCGACGACTTAACATTGAATTACAGACTGCCTATGAACTAGACAGTACTCAGACATTACTGCGTTTTGTGCAGTCTGGGCAGGGCTGGGCCATTACGACAGGCCTATGCATGGTCCGCTACCCTGAGTTACTCAAGGGTTGTCGTGTTCTTGAGCTCGCCAATGGTGCCAACGCGCGATACCTAACCATGCTCTGTCGCCATAACGAGTTGAATACATTACCAGAGCAAATCGCCGCTATCTCCCGCTCTATATATACCGATGACATTGTGCCTCAGCTGATTGAAATAGCCCCCTGGCTCAAGCAACAAGCTTACTCAATCACCGACATGCCGGCTATCTGATGAATAAAGATGATCAGAAAGAATATGGTCATCGCCTAATAGCCCTGCGCGCAGAATTAGAAGAATTAGAAACGATGTCAGCCGAGGCTTGTAAGCCAGTGGCACTTGACCAATCGATGGTCGGCAGGCTATCTAGAATAGATGCCATGCAGGGAGTTCAGATGGCACAAGAGGCCTCCCGTCGTCGCCAGCAACAACTCGCCAGAATCGTGGGCGCGCTGGCCCGAATCGATTCTGGCGACTATGGCTATTGCAGCTTATGTGATGAAGATATCTCCGTCGGTCGACTCGGTATCGATCCAACCTACAGTCTCTGTATTGGCTGTGCCGAAAAGTCCGTCTAGCTCAGGCATGGGCTCACCCCTAGAATCTCCCGGCAGATAGGTTTTACCCCAGGCCAAACCAGCAATACCTCTTTCCAGCATTGAATCAATTTGCGCCGCACTATAGTTCACCGCTGCAAGCACTTCTCGGGTGGAATGGCCATGGGCCTCGGTGGGGCTCAGGGAATAAATTTGCGCATCAGTCGGACGAATAGCGTAGTGGTCAATCTGCGTAAGCTGATGGCCACTTGGATGATCCGGGTAGATCGAGAAGGCAAAGCTACCCCGCTCCATACCCACAGTGCCATCGGCAACACGGCTATTTTGGTCGCGCAAAGTCTCAATAGAATTCGGCTGGGCCGCCGCCACATCAGCGGCTAACAGGCGCTCCACCCATTTCTGAGAAGAAGCCTGCTGAAATGCCACGGTTAAAAATACCTGAATATCTGCCGTGGCGATTATGCCCTGCAGTCCCTTAACCTTATCTAGCACTGGAAGGTCGGCGACATCAGCATCGAGAAAAATCCAATCATCGGCTGTTTGATAAAAGTGCGATAGCTCATTATTACCCAAGGCCTGACGACCAGAAGGCTCATTAAAGTCTTCAAGGCCGGCATAGTCGAAACAAAATGGCAGCTGAGCCAGATTAGTGACTGCTGATAGAGATGTTCTGCCACGGCTGACGGAGCCGGTTTTAGCTTTGTGATACAGCGCAACCGCCATCGACAGGCCGCCAGCAAAACCACAGTTCACATCCAGAGTTCCTAGGTGAGCGTGCTCTTCGGGAGTTTCCTGCCCACCGAAGCGGCTCATAATGCCGCTGTTGGCCTGAATAATATCGTCGTAGCCAATGTAGTTAGTCTTCTTCCCTGGCATGGGACCACCCAGACAGTCGAGTCGACAAAACAGCACACCGGGGTTTATGGCCTGCAGGGCATCATGGTCAAGACCCAGCGACTTCATCTGACGTTCTGGCGCATTGATCACCACCATATCCACTGAACAGACAAGGCGGTTAAATGCTTCGCGGCCTTCACCTGTGTTGATATCAAGCAGTGCACTGCTTTTACCCATATCAGTCTGAAAAGAAAACAGGGTTCCAATCAAGGGGTCGTACATGGGTACTACAGGCTCAACTTTAATGACCTCGGCACCAAAGCGGGCTAAAAATGCCGTGGAATGGGGCCCAGCAATCACATTGGTTAAATCTAAGACCCGCAGACCATCAAGCCAGCCACTGGTTGGCTGGGGCTGAGAATCGGCGATAAAGGCTGCCGTGGGTACAGCCTCAAGCTCCGTTAATGCCTGATCAAACGAGACAAACTTGCGGGCAGCGGGGGCCAGCATATGGGCGGCGGACTCTTCTAGCCAAGCTATAGGGCCGGGCTGTTTCATGAGCCCATACTCTGGATCATTGACCTCTACGATAAGGCCGGCATCCTTACAGTGCTGGCTATTGATCCACTCTTTTGTGGTTCTATGTGGCGCGCCGGGTATTTTCCCCTCACCAAAAATTTGCCCCCATTCTGAAGAGGTTTTAGTCAACATCACCAATTTAATTTTGCTAGAGATAATATCTGCCCAGCGCTTGGGCAGAGGATACACGCCCAGAGAACTGTCGCCCTCCCATTCGCTGACTGGCATATGTAGGTCAGTGACCTCAGGCATTCCCTCGGCCATTACTTCTTGGTAAAGCCCTAGAACCTCTAAGCAGCGCCGAGCATGGTTGCGGTGAGAGGGGCAAACCACGTAAAACATACGCCCGTCAGAGCATTCGTAAGTGCGGTAAAACGGATCCAAGTACTCTTGCAGGTCTTCATAGCTGAGGTCAAAGGCAATATTATTAGCCCGGCGGCGCTCAATCTCTAGCTCGCGCATGGTCTTGTAGCGCTCTGGTAAGTCAGCTACTTGGTAGGAGTTGTAAGACAGCCCCTCCATCATCGCCGCAATAACAGGTACCTCAATACTATCGCCTCGGGCGGTTTTCTCCCGGGCCATCAGGGCCAGAACCACCGAGCTTGCTGCCAGCGTAATGCTGTAAGAAGAGGCCAACGGCAGAGGTGAAAAAGACGGGTTTAAACCCATAAGTACACGGTTAAAGCCCATATCAGTAAACGCACCAGCCGTAGCGGCTACCACAGCTTCGGTCGCTTTCCAGTCGCGACGCAGCTGGTCATTGCTGGCAAAACCAGGCATAGACAAAGTAACGAGCTCTGGACGAGTCTGGCGCAGCTGTTTAAAGTCGATACCCAATCGTTGCATAACACCGGGGCGAAAAGATTCTATAACTACATCTGCATAGGCAATCAACTCCAAGGCCTGGGCGAGACCTGCAGGGGTCTTCAAGTCCAGATTGATACAGCTTTTATTGCGATTGAGAATGGCATTGGCCGGATGTTTCCATTGCGGGCCCGCAGGCGGATCAACATGGACCACGGTAGCCCCAAGATCAGCCATTACCATGGCGGCACCAGGCCCAGCAATCTGTTGGCCAAAGTCGATAATGCGAACCCCTTTGAGGGGCAAATGAGTTTGTTTTTTCATGATAAATAACGCCGCTGATCTGTAATTCCGGCATATTAGAAAGCAATTCATTTTCAATCCAGCAACAAAAAAATGGCCTTAGGCATGGTTTTTTTTATGCCTATAAAAGGGCTTTAAAAAACCAGTCATTTTAAATGGTTGCATCCATTATTTAGATGCATAACAATATGATTTGTATCGTTTTAGTAGCTAAGAGCAATAATAATAA
>TARA_B110000027_G_scaffold24320_1_pt1 | contig 12936 bp, 11 predicted proteins | sample TARA_B110000027 | Tara Oceans TARA_B110000027 (sample SAMEA4397101) | marine metagenome | biome: Polar Biome; feature: [SRF] surface water layer (ENVO:00010504); material: water (ENVO:00002006), including particulate matter (ENVO:01000060) such as... | depth 5 m
ACAGGAACTTTTGCCTCTTTAATGCAAGCATCACAATTTGTTGAGGTAATTGAAGAAAGACAAGGATTAAAAATTGGTAGCATCGAACAAGCTGCTTATGAAATGGGATACATTACAAAAAACGAATTAAATGAATTAATCGAGCCCTTATTAAAAAGTGGCTATGGTAAACATTTAAAATAAAAGGATATCCAGTGAAAATAGAACACACAACTTTAAAAGATTGCTTTGTATTAACCCCAGCCATTTATAAAGATGAACGAGGTACTTTTTGTGAAACCTATAATGAGGTGTTATTTGAAAAAGTAACAGGGCAAAAAGTAAACTTTATACAGGATAACCAGTCAACTTCTAATCTTGGAACTTTAAGAGGATTGCACTATCAAGTTGGTGAAATGGCTCAAGCGAAATTAGTTAGGGTTTTAGAAGGCAGTATATTAGATATTGTAGTTGACATTAGAAAAGAATCTGAGACTTTTGGGAAACATTTTTCTATAATTCTAGATGATGTAATTCAACAGCAATTATTTGTTCCACGAGGATTTGCTCACGGCTTTATAACATTATCTCCTACTTCTAAATTCGCTTATAAATGCGATAATTTTTATGATAAGACTTCAGAAAGAGGAATTATTTATAATGACGCAATCTTGTCTTTAGATTGGCATCTTCCAAAAGATAAATTTATCATTTCAGAAAAGGATCAAATCCTCCCTTCTTTTATAAAAGCAACATCAGAATGAAGATATTAGTAACAGGAGCTAACGGACAACTAGGAAAGTGTATTAAAGATGCAGCAGCTAATCATCCTGAAATTGATTTTTTGTTTGCTACTCGAGAATTATTAAATATTGAAAGCGAGGAATCCATTTCCAATATATTTAAAAATTATCGATTTGATTATTGTATCAATACCGCAGCTTATACCAATGTTGAAAAAGCAGAAAGTGATCAAGAAAATGCCTTTTTGACTAATGCAGAAGGGCTTAAGTATTTAGCAAAACATTGTAAAGAAAATAATACCACACTTATTCAAATTTCAACAGATTATGTTTTTGATGGTAAAAAAGGTACTACATATAACGAAGAAGATACCACCAACCCATTAAATGTTTATGGTGCTTCTAAATTAAAAGGGGAGCAATATGTGCAAGAAATTTGCCAAGCTCATTATATTTTAAGAACATCCTGGTTGTACTCACAATACGGGCATAATTTTTACAATACCGTTTTACGATTTGTAAAAGAAGGAAAACCATTAATGGTAACCACAGAACAAACAGGAACACCTACCAATGCATATGATTTGGCAGAAGCAATACTTAATATTGTAAAATCTAATAGCAAGCAATATGGTATATATAACTATAGTAATCAAGGAGATGCAACGTGGTATGACTTTGCGAAAGAAATATTAATACAAACCAATCAATTAACCGAAACAAATCTTGTTAAAACAAACTATTACCGTACTTTCGCATCAAGGCCAAAGTATAGTGTTTTAGATACTTTTAAATATAAGGATACATTTAATAAAGCTGTGATAGATTGGAGAAAAAGTTTATCATACCTATTAAATTAATTTATAAACTAAAAATTAGTTGCTTTTTAACTCATTAGATTTTGCAATTTTCTTTCCAATAGTAATTATGCTATATTGGATAGTTTCAAAGAAAATAGTTTTAAGAAATGCATTATTACTCATATCAAGTTATGTTTTTTATGCTTGGTGGGATTGGAGGTTTTTATTTCTAATAATTTTTAGTTCATTTATAGATTATATTGTTGGTTTAAAGCTTCATCAAACTGAAAATAAGAAAAGCCGTAAAAAGTTACTTTTTATAAGTCTGTTTTTTAACCTTGGTTTTTTGTTTTTCTTTAAATACACCAACTTCTTTATAGAATCTTTTGTTGAATCCTTTAGTTTATTTGGCAAAACTTTAAATATTAATACACTTAATATTATTTTACCCGTTGGAATTAGTTTTTATACGTTTCAAACTTTAAGTTACACTATAGATATATATAGAAAGCAAATAAAACCTACAAAAGACTGGTTAGCTTTCTTTGCATTTGTTTCCTTTTTTCCTCAATTGGTTGCAGGACCTATTGAAAGAGCATCACATTTATTACCTCAGTTTTATAAAACATATACCTTCAATTATAAACTGGTAAAATCTGGATTATTATTAGTTGCTTTTGGACTATTTAAAAAAATGGTAATAGCAGATAGAGCAGCTGTTTATGTAAATGAAGTATACAATAATGTAGATGATTATGGGGGTGTTGGTTTTACATATGCAACTATTTTGTTTGCATTTCAGATCTATTGTGATTTTTCTGGGTATTCTGATATTGCAATTGGCTTAGGAAGAACAATGGGCTTTGATTTAATGAAAAATTTTAACAGTCCATATATTTCCAAGTCATTAACTGAATTTTGGAGGCGATGGCATATTTCATTGTCAACTTGGTTTAGAGATTATGTATACATCCCATTAGGAGGAAGTAAAAAAGGAAAAATCAGAACGTACACTAATTTATTTATTGTGTTTGTATTAAGTGGACTCTGGCATGGAGCGGCAATGACTTTTATTATTTGGGGAGCTATTCATGGATTAGTATTAGTGATAGAAAAAGGCACATTTAAAATAAAACAGCCCTTATTTAATAAGTTGGGATTAAATAATAAAAACACTTCTAACCATTTATTTTTTGGATTAATCATATTTTTTATTGTTTGTATAGCTTGGGTATTTTTTAGAGCAAACTCTTTAAATGATTCTTTTTATATAATTAAAGGAATTTTTACAGACTTTAATTTTGGAGATGTTTTTAATAAAGAAACCTATTTAATAGGATTAAAAACTAATGAATTTAAGGTGATCATTTTGTCAATTATATTTTTATTTGCTGCTGAATTATTACACTTAAAATATAATTTAATAAGATTATTAAATAAACAAGGGGTTATTTTTAGATGGAGTTTTTATATTAGTATTGTACTTGTTATAGTACTTTTTGGTGTTTATGGAGATGAAAATGTTCAAGAATTTATTTACTTTCAATTTTAAAAAATGAACAGTATAATTTTAAAAATAGCATTGTTTTTAACTATCACTTCTTCTTTGTTGCTTACAATAGATTCGTATTTTTTAGATAGTACAAACCCCTCTGTAAGTTCTTTTAACTCATTATATGAAGCAGATAAAAACTCAGCTGACATAGTCTTTATTGGCAACTCTCATTTAAGTAAGGGAATAGACACTTATATTATAGATGCCAAATGTAAGATTAACACTTTAAAAGTTCATGCCGGAGGCATTCAAATAGCTCAAATTTATTATAATTTATTAGAAATACTCAAATACCAATCTCCAAAAGTTGTCGGATTAGAACTTTTCCCATTAGTTCACTCCGATAATATTTCGAATAAATTATTTAATTCAAAAAACAAAATGCTTTCAAAGGGAATGAAAGGAGAGTATTTTAAACGGTTTGGGATTCCAAAATATAAAGAAATTAAATTAATTGATCCTAAAAACAATTGGTATCATATGTTTAATTTTTTTAGGTTTCATGAAAATTGGACGAATTTAGAGAGTGTTTCAAAGTCGTTACAAAATAGATTTTCAGTATCAGCAAAAGAATTAAATTATAATGATAATAAAATTTTGTGGTATTTAAATACCTCAAAAATTAAAGAATATAAAAAAAGAACATTTGAAAAAAAAGACATTTATTTGTCAGAACCTGAAAAGGAATACTTAAAGAAAATCATTGATTTATCTGAAGAATATAATTTCGAATTATTATTATTTACTATTCCAATTTATTCAGAATATTATAAAAAAGTAAAAGGTAGTATTGATAGTACATCTTTACAAGTTTATAATTATGTAAAAAAATATAAGGATGTTAAATATTTTGATATAAACAAAGAATTAGGCGGGCTTAGTGCTACATATATAATGGGGGAAAAAGTTTCAGAAAACCAACATTTAAATTATAAAGGAATTGTAAAAACAAGTAACCTATTAGCAAACTTTATAAATAAAGAATATAATTTTAAATCAAATTCTACATATAACAATGATGATACTGTTGAAAAGTTAGTTTATAATTCAAAAAAAACTGCACGAGACACAAGTTATTTGGGCAATGTCGAAACAGTAAATGGCAGAAACTATCGTGATGTTGAAAGTAAGCAATTAATAACAATTTCACCAACAGAGAAGAAAGTTAAATTGGAGGGTTGGATGTTTAAAGAAGGAGTTAATTTAAAACGTAGCACAAAAATAATAGCTTTAAAAAAAGGAGATGATTTTGTTTATGTTTCTGGGAAAGATTTAATTGATAATTCAAATCAGGGAAAATCTTTTGAAAAAAGTGGTTATTCTATTAATATTGATAAATATATGCTTGAAAAAGGGAAGTATAGAGTTTTTCATATTATAAAATCTCATAATAATGAATTATACGTTCAAGATATGTGGAAATGGATTGTAATTAAATAATACAAACCTTGTAAACAGTCTTTTATCCTACATTTGCTAAAAGGGCTATCTATAGTTTTTTAAACAACACTAAATACAATATTGTGTTTGTAAACTTAATTTTAGACCGGAATGAAATCTTAAAGTCTCTTAATACAAAACAACATTAATACCTTCTATTATGAAAGAACAAAAAAGTGATTAGTTAGATTTAACAAATCTATTTAGTACGTTTTAAGAAAAAATTAAAGACTCGATTGTTTTACTACTTGATATCGTTGATTATATTTTAGAGAAATGTATTCTTATCAAAACACCTATTGTGTTCGGTTTGATAATGGTTATGCAACTAAAAAAATTATCAGACGGACGGTACCAGTGCTCTTTATAATTGAAATCAAAAACAAATTCTTTTAAAGTAATTATTGGAATTATAAATCCTAATTCGGCGATTCTTAACTGGGAATCAAAATCAGAGATTAATAACTCTATTTTATTGCTTTTTAAAACCATAATAATAATCAAATAGAACGATAACGCAACCAATTCAATTATATTATATCTTTATTATGGTGTAAAAGTTATACTTTTGCTCAAAACAACACGTTATCAGTTTCAATAAGCATAATCACTGATAATTAAAAACAATTAATTATGTCACAATCCAATGCAGACGAAATAGATTTAGGATTAATATTTAGTAGTCTAAAAAACAGTTTTAACAACCTACTAATACGTCTTTATTATGGTATTCAGTTTTTAATTAAGAATTGGTGGGTAATTGGAATTGTTGCAATACTAGGTGTTGCCACAGGATATTTTTATCAAAAATATAACAAGTCTGACAAAACAACTACAATTATTATTCAAACTAACTTTAAAAGCACAAGCTACGTTTATAGTGCAATAGATTTATTAAGTTATAAATTAAATGATACGAATTATTTAGAGCAAATAGGATTTAACCGTCAAGGATTAATTACTGAAATTGAAGTCGAGCCCATTGTTAATATCTTGGAACTCCTTGAGAAAACAATGTATAGTTATCGGGCGATAGAGCCTTTATTAGAAAAAGCAGACTTTGAGGATGAATTGTTGACTTCTGAAGTATTTTTTACAGATTATAAATATCATAAAATTTTTTTAAGCACAACCAATGATGCAGATGATGAAGTGATTGATAACCTCATGGACTATTTAAATAGCAATCAAAAATTTAATGAGATAAAAGCAGTTGTTATTGAGGACACAAAAGATCAAATAATCGAACTCTCTAAAACTATTGAAGGGATCAATAACCTTATCAATTCGTTTTCAGATAATTCTTCACTAGACAATAGGTCTAAAGACATATATATATCTACAGGAGGTGGAATTATGGATATGGGTTTATTAATGGAAAAAAAAGCAGGTGCTCTAAAACTTAGAGAAAACTTAAAAAGTGAAATTGTTAAGTATGATGATATCGTTACAGTAATGAATAATCCATCTCTTCATTACAAAGACAGATTATTACATTTAGATCAGAACTCTATTCCGGTATACTTTATAGTAGCCTTCTTGATGTTTTCTTATTTAAAATATCAATATAAAAAAGTTAAAAAGTTGGCAAAAAGTAAACAATCTGAATTATAAAAACATTATAATAGCTTTGAAATCCTCTTCTTACAACAATAAATTAACATTAGAAAAGGTAACTGCTTTACTGTTTTTTTTAGGAGTTTTTTTTATACCTTTTAGCTCTTTTGAAGGGTTGTCCTTTTTAGGAGAGTTTAAAAAGGAAGCTAGTTTTTTCTTTTTTATTCTTGTATTTCTTCTTCTTTTAATAAATGTTTTCTTCTCTCAAAAAATCAGAATTCCTTTTAAGAACCCACTTTTTTTATTGTTGTTGGCTATAATTTTATGGTTTTTTGTTGCAACATTATTAAATACCCATAATATAATTGACTATAATTTTAAGTATACCTCTGGGATTAACAGATTTATAAGGCAATACGCTGTATTGATTTTGTCTTCTTTTGTATTGTTGTTATCCTATTATAATGTAATGAGCAGGTATACTAATGTTGCAATATTTAATAAAATTAGAAAAATATTTTTAGCTTCCTTGCTAATGGTCTTTGCCTATGGTTTTATTGAAATATTGATAATAAAATTTAAAATTAATGCTTTAAAAAGCATTTTGGAATTATTTGATTATTTCCCATTTACAAATGTTTATTTAGACCCAAAAGGAGAAAGAATTTCCTCTGTAACATATGAACCGCCAGCATTAGCGTCTTATTTATTAACAATTTCTGGATGGATGTTTAGCTATATCGTTACTGAAAAAGGATTAAAGAGATTTATACCCTCAATAATGATATTGATACTAGCCTTATTTTCAGGTTCAAGAGCTGGATTGGTCATAATAATAACACAAGTAATAGTATTTATTTTACTATTATTTTATAATAAGAAATACCATTTACTATTATTACGATTAATCACAGGTTTTGCATTAATAACTTTATTAATTGGAATAATAAAAGGTCCTGAGATCGCAGATTATTTAAAAGAAAAAATCACTTCATTTGGAATAAACAATAATACTCATGCAGTTTCAAATAAATCAAGATTTGGTATACAATATGCATTATTTCAGGTTTTTTTAGATCATCCTATCTCTGGTGTAGGCTATGGTCAACAAACTTATGAAATGATAAAAAACCTTCCTCCTTGGTCTACCTCTAATAATTGGGAGTTTAAAATTAAATATTTAAATCCAGAACATCCAGCTTTTCCTCCAGGATATAATTTATTTGTGAGAATTCTTGCAGAAACCGGTATTATTGGATTTGTTTTGTTTTCAAGCTGGATTTTATTTATTCTATATACCTGTTTTAGCCTTTTTAAATTAAAAAATAAAGATTCAATCTTTGCGATGGTTTTGTTTATATCAATTATTGGTTTTATAATGAATTGGTTTAAAACGGATACTATAAGAGTTTTCGGGTTTTGGATCAACTTTGCACTATTATTAATTTTAACGAGAAAAATAAAATATAAAATTGATAAAAAATAAACTCATAGTATTTTTTAAAGATGGATTTGTAAGTAAAAGTCTTAAGGTTCTTTTACTGAGAGTTGGCGGGGTTATTTTATTTTTTTCATTGACCTTATTTTTGACAAATATTTTTCCAACGGAAGAAGTTGGAAAATATGACTTTACAAGATCTTTATTGCTAATCTTAGGAGGAATTTGTTTGCTTGGAACCGATCAGGCTATAATATTCTATTCAGGGGTTTTAAAGGCTAAAAATAAGTTAGGTGAATTAAAAAGAATTTATAAAAAAATGATATTGATGATTTTTGCTTCATCAATTATAATAGTGGTGTTATTTTTAATAATCCCAAACTCCCTAATTAATTTATTTTTTAATAAACCAGGCACATCACAATTATTATTAAAAGTAACGTTATCAATTGCTGCCTTTACAATTACACTATTAAATATTGATACATTAAGAGCTCTACAAAAACCTCTTTTTTCAGAATTATATCGAAATATTTACCGACATGTTTCTTTCTTAGTTATAGCAATCATTCTTTTTTTGACTCATCATACTTTTTGGTTAACCGAAGCGTTTCTATTTAGTTTTTTTATACTGGCGATTTCAAGTAGTTATAGGGTTCACAAGGCATTTAAGAGCTTTAATAATGATTATATAAAAAAACCTTACTCCTATAAAGATATCCTTAAAAGATCGTTCCCAATGGCATTAAGTTCTATATCTTATTTCTTGATGCAAAGTGTTGATATAATTCTATTAGGTAAATTTTCAGATTTTGAAACAGTAGCTTATTACGCCTCAGCTGTAAAGATTGCAACCATAACATCATTGGTATTATTGTCTGTAAATATCATTGCAGGGCCAAAAATTGCTGAATTTTACTCTAATAATGATTTTGCATCATTAAAAACAATTGTAAAGAAAAGCTCTCGATTAATAATTTTGTTTAGTGTTCCCGCTATTTTATTTTTATTTATTTTCTCTGAATTTATATTGAGCTTATTCGGCGAGCATTTTATAGTGGCTAAAAAGGCGCTTTGGATATTACTATTAGGACAATTTTTTAGATCATTAAGCGGACCTATAGCGATTTATATGAACATGACAGGAAAACAAAATAAACTAAATCAATTTTTATTTATAGGATTGATTATAAATGTAATTCTAAATTGGTTTTGTATTCCAGTTTTTGGTATGATAGGCGCAGCATTTGCAACTGCTTTTAGTATTTTATTATGGAATGCATTAGCAATACTTTATTCATATAAAAAAGATAAAATAAAAACATTTATTTCTTAATAACCTTATGAAAAGTGATTTAATAATATTGATTGCACACTATAACAATCCAAAGGGATTAGAAGAGTCTATATTGTCGATTAAGGAACCTTTTAATGTTGATCTTATAATTGTTGATGATGGCAGCACGATTAAGTTTGAAGAGAACCATATAAATTCTCTTTATACTAATGGGAAAATATTTTTTGAATATTTAAACAAAAACTCTGGAGTAGGTGTTGCGGCAAATAAAGGTTTTGAAAAAATTGAAGAGTTAAATTATCTTTTAATTGGAAGACTTGACTGTGGAGATTTATGTTACGAGAATAAATACAAAAAACAATTAAAATATCTTAATGATAACCCAAAAGTAAAATTATTAGGAACTTGGGCGCGTTTTGTTGATGAAAAAGGTAATTTTTTATATAATTTAAAATTACCTATAAAGTCTAGCACCATTAAGAAAAAAATGTATTTGAATAGTATGTTTTGTAATCCAACAGTAGTTTTTTATGCTGATATACTAAAAACAACAGGGTATTACCCCTATAAATATAGACACGCTTCACAAGATTATGCATTTTTTTTTAATGCCATAAAGCATTTTAAATGTGAAAACTATCCAGAGGTGTTGATTGATTATATTGTTGATCCAAACTCTATTTCAACTACAAAAAGAAAATTACAAGTTAAAAATAGAATAAAAATTGTTCTAGAACATTTTTATTTTGGAGTCTACCCAATTTATGGGTTAATTAGAGGCTATATTTTATTGTTATTTCCAAGAAGAATTACAACCCTATTTAAACAACTATTAAAAAAGTAAAAATGAAGGAAATTTTAAAAAGCATTTATCCGTATTTATTTTTGTTTTTTGTTTTTGTATTGCCTTTAGATAAGTATGCAACTGCAATTCCTAATATTGTATTAATTACTTTACTGGTTATTTTTCCATTTGTAGTTTCTAAAAAAGATTTTTTAAAATTAAAATCTAAAAAGATTTATGTATTCAGTGCACTCGTTATTTATATATCAATTAATAGCTTATTGTTTCAGGATTATTTAAACGATATTACAATCATACAAAAGATAATCTCCGCACTTTTATTAATTGTACTCTATATACCCATTGAAAATACGGATAAGCTTAAAAAAACAATTATAATTTCTGTATTTATTGGAATACTAATTTCTCTTTGGAACCTCTATTTTTTCTATTTTTCAAATCAAGAATTTAACTTTGCAACAGGCGCTATAATAGATGAGGTGCTAATTGTAGATAGATTATACTTAGGACTTCTGTGCATTATAAGTATCATTGTTTCTATAGGATTAATGGAGAGAAACTTTAGTCCTCTAAACAAATGGTATCTTACTAATATTGTAATTAATGTGATTTTTGTTTTATTAATTTCATCAAGAGTTGCAATCATATTATTACTTCTCTTATTTATTATAAAACTTTTTTATACTAAAAAAAGAAATAAATATTTCTTTTTTTTTATTGGAATAATTGGAGTGATGATGATTTCGTTTTATCTAAATAAAAACTTACAAGAACGTTTCTTATTTACAAATAATACTGAAAAAAATGTAAATTATGTTGAGCTTTTAAAGAAGTGGGAGCCAAGAGTTGTTATTTGGGAGTGCAATTATTTAATAACAAAAAGTAATTTTAATGTCCTTAAAGGCATCGGTTTCTACAGAACGCAAGAGAAATTAACAGACTGTTATGATAAAGTTATAAATGATCCTAGGAAAAAGGAATATTTTGTTAAAAAGCAATTTAATCCCCACAACCAATTTATAGATTTTTATTTATCAAGTGGCTTAATTGCGTTAACCTTGTTTTTAACACTTTATGGCTTACTGTTTTTTCATAGTAAATTTTCTTATTTTAAAATGACATTATTTACATCTCTTCTATTATTTACTTTTATAGAAAGCTTCTTTCACAGACAATTAGGAGGTTATATATTTGCGTTGGTCTTAATATTAATATTATTTAAAGATAAATCAAAATAACTCAGCTTAATTATCAAACCCATGAAAAAAATAAAAATAGCGCACATACTAAATTCTGTTGGTGGAGTTGATGTTTCCTTGAGATTAATATTAGAGAATTGTAATCCAAATCAATTTGAACATATTATAGTTCATGGTAAAGATGATACTAAAATCAATTTTGTAAATAAAGATCGCCATAAATTACCAGACTATAAGCTTTCTATACAGCGAGAGATTTCGCCTCTAAATGACTTTAAAGCAATTTACAATACTATAAAAATTTTAAAAGCTGAAAATCCAGATATTATTCATGCTCACAGTGCTAAAGGGGGTATTATTGGAAGAATTGCCTCTGTTTTTTTTAATACTAAAGTGTTGCACACACCTCAAGCTTACTCATACTTGAGCAGTCCCATAGGACTAAGAAGAACAATCTTTTTAGTAATTGAAAAATTTTTTAAAAATATAAATTCAATTTTAGTTGCCTCGTCTCCCTCTGAGTTAAATAGAGGAATTAATGATGTAGGATACAAAAAGAAGAACACAAATTTATTTAATAATAGTATTAATCCTATTGAGTTAGTTGATGATAATACATCCATTAGCCTACCCTCTGATTTTATTTGCAGTGTAGGAAGACCATCTTTTCAAAAAAACATTGAGATGATGGTTGAAGTTATTAGAGAGGTAAAAAAAGTAATACCAAAAATTCATCTTGTTATACTAGGTGTTGGTGAATACAGTCCAAATAAGGAAAATATTGAGCAATTAATAATCAAATATACCCTTGAAGAAAATATCACTTTAGTGCCTTGGATAAATCGAGATGAAATTTTTAAAATAATCAAAAAAAGTAAAATTTATATTTCTACGGCTAGGTATGAAGGATTGCCTTACTCAATTATAGAGTCTTTGGCTCTAGGAAAAGCTTGTGTTGTTACAGATAGTGATGGCAATAGAGATTTAGTAAAAAATGAAATAAATGGATATGTTGTTAAAGAAAATGATATAAAGACTATGGCAAATCGTATTTTTACACTTTATCATGATGATGAAAAGAGAAAAGTATTTGAACATAATGCTTTCGAATCTTTTAAATTTAATTATAACATAGAAAATAATATTCTTAATATTGAAAGGATTTATAGAAAATATATTAACTAATATAAATTAATAGGAAATTGAAAATAGCAGTAATTGGAACAGGATATGTAGGTTTAGTAACTGGGACTTGTTTAGCAGAAACTGGAAATGAAGTTGTATGTGTTGATATCGATCAAGACAAAGTAAATAAAATGAAATCTGGAATCGTCCCTATTTATGAACCGCATTTAGATGTATTATTCGAGAGGAATATAAAGGCTGGAAGACTAAATTTTACAACTTCTCTTGATGAGGGATTAAATTTTGGCGTAATTGTTTTTTTAGCACTCCCTACTCCTGAAGATGAGGACGGCTCTGCAGATTTGTCATATGTTTTAGGAGTTGCAGATCAAATAGGCAAAAAAATTAAAGACTACAAAGTAATTGTAGATAAAAGTACGGTCCCTGTTGGAACCGCAGAAAAAGTACACCACTCCATTGCAAAAAACGCATCATGTGATTTCGACGTAGTTTCAAATCCTGAGTTTTTAAGAGAAGGATACGCAGTAGACGATTTCTTAAAGCCAGAAAGGATTGTAATAGGTTCTAGTAGTGAAAGAGCTACAAAGTTAATGCAAAAGCTATACAATCCATTTGTACGCTCTGGAAATCCTATAATTATTATGGACGAAAAATCTGCAGAGTTAACTAAATATGCAGCAAATTCATTTTTAGCTACCAAGATAACTTTTATGAATGAAATCGCTAATTATTGCGAAAAAGTTGGAGCAGATGTGGATAAGGTAAGAGCTGGAATGGGGACTGATTCAAGAATAGGCAAACGATTTTTATTTCCAGGTATAGGTTATGGAGGTTCTTGCTTTCCAAAGGACGTAAAAGCATTGAAAAAGGCTGGATTGGATAAAGATTACGACTTTAAAATATTAAATTCCGTAATAGAGGTTAATGAAAAACAAAAAACAATATTAATCCCAAAAATTGAAAACCAATTCAATCAT
>TARA_B110000027_G_scaffold79105_1_pt1 | contig 12863 bp, 12 predicted proteins | sample TARA_B110000027 | Tara Oceans TARA_B110000027 (sample SAMEA4397101) | marine metagenome | biome: Polar Biome; feature: [SRF] surface water layer (ENVO:00010504); material: water (ENVO:00002006), including particulate matter (ENVO:01000060) such as... | depth 5 m
CTCCCTCACCTACTGGAGCCCTTCATATTGGTGGTGTGAGAACTGCTTTATTTTGTTGGTTATACTCAAAAAATAAAAAAGGAACCTTTCATTTAAGGATTGAAGACACAGACAAGGAAAGATCTAAAGATGAACACAAAAATCAAATTATAAAATCTTTAAAATGGATTGGTATAGAGCACGATGGAGAACTATATATTCAATCAACTAAAATAGATGATCATATTGATGTTGCTAATGAATTGCTTAAAAATGATCATGCCTATAAATGTTACTGTTCTATACAAGAAATAGAAGATCAAAAGAAAAGAGCTAGACAAAAAAAACTTCCTTATACATACAACAGAAAATGTAGAAAATTGAGTGAAAGTGATGCCCCAAGAGATATTAAGCCAGTTGTAAGATTTAAAAGTAAAATCGAAGGTTCTTCTATACTAAAAGACCTGGTACAAGGAGATGTAGAGATAGAGAATAACACTATAGAAGATTTTATTATTTTAAGGAAAGATGGAACCCCCACATATAATCTGTCAGCTACTGTAGATGATCATAAAATGAATATGACACATATTATAAGAGGTGATGACCATAAAATAAATACTTTTAAACAAATTCAAATATACCTATCAATGAAATGGGTGTTACCCTCTTTTGCACACATTCCTTTAATTCATACTTTAGAAGGTAAGAAACTATCTAAAAGAGACAATGCATCTACTTTAGATGACTATTCAAAAATAGGAATCATGCCTGATGCTTTAAGAAACTATCTATTAAGACTTGGTTGGTCTTACAAAGATAAGGAGATATTCACACTAGAAGAAAGTATTCAACATTTTAACTTGGAAGGTATTGGTAAATCTCCATCAAAATTAGACATGAGCCGTATTTTATCAATGAATGAGCATTATATTAAGAGTATTGATGAAAATGAGCTTTATAATCATCTTGTTACATATTGTGAATTATACAAAGAAAAAATTGAATCTAATAAAGAGGAAAAGATTAAACTATCTTTAATATTTCTTAAAAACAAAGCTAAAACATTAGAAGATATATACAATAACTCTAAATATATTATCTTTGATGAAGTTAATTTTGATCAAGAAGATTTAAAGCTTATTGATAATAGAGCAAAGAGAATAATATCTGCATTTAGCAATAATATTAAAGATTTAAAAACTCTTAATAAAGAAGCTTTAGAACCTATTCTAAATAACCTAATTAAAGCAGAAGAAACAAATTTCAAGGGTGTTGGGCAACCATTGAGAATAGCTTTAACTGGTTCAAAATTTGGACCTGGTGTCTATGATATTTTTATATCCTTGGGTAAAGAAGAGGTTCAAAAAAGATTAGGAAACAAGATATTTAGATAATATAGAAGATGCCTCAGTTGAAGATGATGATTTTGACCTAATATCATTTAAAGTTTTATTGTAAAGATTAACTTGATCCCTCATAAGTTTTGGGTTTTTTAAAAAATAAGAAACAGTGTTATATATTTCTTTTGAATTACATTCTTTTTGTAATAATTCTGGGATGATTTCTTTATTGTTAATAATATTAATAATATTAACATATTTTATTTTTACTAAAAATTTTGCAATCAAATAGTTAATAGTATTGACTTTGTAAATTATAATAGATGGTATGTTGGCATTACAAATTTCAAGAGATACTGTACCAGATTTTGCTACAGCAAATACAGAGCTTGATAAAACTTGCGACTTAATATTTTCATCTGAAATTACTTGAGTATTATTTAATGGATTATTTTTTAAAAAACTAACAACTAAATTTTTGTTTTCATTCGTAGTATGAAAAATAAATATATAGTCATTAAACTTTTTATTCATCAATTTAATAAAATCATACAATATTGGTAAGAGTATATTGACTTCAGAATTTCTACTACCGGAAAATATAGATATTATTTTTTTATCTTGATCAATTAATGAAGATAAATCAATTTTAGTTTTTTGATTATATTCAAGCAATGGGTGACCCACAAATGTATTTAAGATATTCTCTTTATCAAAATATTTTTTTTCAAAATTAAATAAGAGTAACATGTGATCTACAAACTTTTTAAAATTTTTAACCCTACCCTCTCTCCATACCCATACTTGTGGTGCTACATAATGAATTGTTTTAATTTTATCATTAATTTTTTTAACTCTTTCAGCAACTCTCAGAGTGAAATCGGGACTATCAACACTAAATAAAATATCAGGATTAAATTTAATAATTGCTTCAACTGTTAGGTTAATTTTATTTTTTATTTTGAAAATATTAAGTAAAACGCTAGTGAACCCTAAATAAGTAATTTCCTTAAGTTCAAAAATAGACTTTATACCTAACAAATTAAGATGAGTACCTCCTACACAGGAATACTCTACATCAGGATTAGATTTTTTAAGTTTTGATATAACGGCTGAAGCTAACTTATCTCCAGAAGGTTCACCAGTTAATATAAAAACTTTTTTCATTTAACTGTTATAAAAATTTTGTTTTTATTGGCATATTTAATGCTCTTAATTTTATCCATAAAGATGTTTTGTTTTGCTTTTAATACAACTCCTTTAATTCCAGCTTTGTTACAATCTATTAGTGTGTCTAATCCTATCGTAGGCAAATCTATTCTTAAATCTTGTTTTTTTTTTGGAAATTTAATAAGTATTCCATGATTTTTTTTAGACCTCTTTATTGATTGAAGCATTTTTTTTGTGCCTTTTAGCGTTTCTTTAGCAATAATCTTTGAATTTCTAATTACTAAACCCTGAACATGATTATAAGAATTTATATCTACCAGTGATTTAATACCTCTATTAATATAAATTAGATCATTTTTATTTGGTTTTAGCTTAGTGCAATTGCCTTTTTCCAAAGATAATTCAGGGGTATATTTAATTGAACTAACAACATTTATTTTTTCGCGTGCTAATATCTCTATTATAGATTTTAATATTGCAGCATCTCCTAATTTTGAAGCCCTTAAAATCCTAGGCATATAGTATAAGCCTTTAAAATCTAATTTAAGTTTAGAAAAATGTGGTTTATTAATTTTTCCAGCAAAAAGGACATTTTTACACTTTTTTTCTTTAATTAAATTTATAATTTTTCCAAATTGACCAATTGAAATTGAATATGAATAATTGTTTTTTTTAAATTCTTTTTTCTTAGATAGATCAATTATAAAGTAAGATGTGTTTAATTTCTTAATTTTATTAAGAATTTTTTTTGGAAAATCGTTATCACCTAAAAATAAACCTATCATTTTACTTTGAAAATGGAGTGCATATTGGGCGTTTCTTATCTTGATTTATAAAATCAACAACATCTTTTACTAGAAAATTTTCTTTAAAAGAGCCATTCAAATTGTTAAGATTTTCAGTTAACTTGTTGGTCTTAAAAATTTCTTTATAAGCTTCAGATAAAGAAAGGATTTCTTTATTAGGTATATTTTTTCTTCTTAAACCTATTAAATTTAGACCTTGAAGAAAATTTCTATTTCCAATTGAAAGTCCATATGGAATTACATCATTTAGAACTCCTGTCATTCCACCTATCATCGCCATTTTACCAATTCTGGTGAATTGTTGCACAGCAGAGTTCCCCCCAATAATTACACTCTCACCTATAATTGCATGTCCACCTAATGGGACATTGTTAGCAATTATAACGTTATCTCCAACAATACAGTCATGAGCAACATGTGATGAAATCATAAATAAACAGCCACTGCCAACAACAGTAAGTCCACCACCATCTGCCGTTCCTGGGTTAATTGTGACATATTCTCTAATAGTATTTTTATCACCTATTTTAAGTTTTGTTTTTTCACCATTATATTTTAAATCTTGAGGATCATTACCAATTGAGGCAAATGGAAAAATTTTATTATCTTTTCCGATTTTAGTGTTACCAGAAATATTAACATGTGAATGAATGATTGTATTGTCACCAATTTCAACATTTGGGCCAATCACACAGAAAGGACCAATTTTTACACTGCTAGGTATTTTTGCTGCAATATCAACAACAGCAGTTTTATGAATCATTTATTGTCCTTGATAAATTTTTTTAATTCTTTTGCTGGATAACCCATTACTTTTGAATCATCTTTTATATTTCTAATTACGCCACTACCACCTGCTATTTGGACATTATTACCAATTTTTAAATGTCCAGAAATACCAGCTTGACCACCAATCATTACTTGATTACCTAATGTTGAGCTACCAGCAAACCCAACTTGTCCAGCTATTATGCAGTTATCACCAATTTTATTATTATGGGCTATATGAACTTGGTTATCTATATAAGTATTTTTTCCTATAACGGTGTTTGATAATGAGCCTCGATCAATTGTAGATCCACAACCTATTTCGCAATTCTCCTCTATAATAACTATTCCTATATGGGGATATCTATAATTTTTTTCTTTATGAGGAAAAAAACCAAATCCTTTTTTTCCAATAACACAACCATCTAGGATATGAACGTTTTGTTTAATGACTGAGTTTCTTATAATCACATTAGAGCCTATTGAACAATTATTTCCAATAACAACATTGCTTTCAATAATTGAATTGTGACCAATCAAACATTTACTTCCTATAGATACATTTTTTCCAATTAAAACATTCTGCCCATAATTAACAGTTTCTTTAAAAGAAGTTTTTTGGATATTTTGAACAAATCGATCATAGTCATCCGTCACAGAGTCGGGGTAAAAAACTTTTGTAATTTTTGCAGTAGCAATTAATACATTCTCTACAATTATAGCCTTACAATCTTTGGGTAAAATAGATGATAAATTTTTTGTTGTGATGCAAAATGATGCTTTTGTTTTAGTTGCTAGGTTTTCATACTTTTTACTATGCAAGAACGTAATATCATTTTTTTCTGAAGTAAATAAATCTGCGATATTTGAAATAGGAGTGTTTGTAAAATTTTCACTATTATTTATTTCTGCAAGATTTAATAAAGTATCAATTTGAAATGGACCATAGTTTTTAAAAAAAGGATTAATCATTAGTAAATATTTGTATCAAAAATTTAACTATTTACTTATCAAGAATTATTACTGATTATTTTCTATCAACTATAGTTGCAGACCATTGAGCATCTGCCATTTTTTTACCATCTACAAAAGCCTCACCTTTGTACTTCCAAACTCTGCCGTGAGATCTTGTTGCCTCAATGTTTAGTTCTAATTTACAATCCGGTATAACAGGATTTCTAAATCTTGCTTTTTCAATGCCCATTAAAAAAACAAGTTTGTTATCATAAGTTTCTTTGTCTATGCCATGAGCAGTTAACGCTGCTGCAGCTTGGCCAAAAGCTTCAACTATTAAAACACCTGGCATTACTGGGTTACCTGGGAAATGACCTTGTACAAAGAAACTGTCTTTTTTAACATTCACAATAGCTGTTGCGGAAAACAGCTTTTTTATATTTATCAATTCATCAATTAATAGCATTGGTTCTCTGTGTGGAAGTAATTCGATTATCTGACTTTTGTTCAATTTATTCATTGCTTATAATTTTATCTCTTTGATTTTTTTATCAAGTATTATTAAAATTTCTGGTGTAATATCAAGTTCACTTTTGCCAATAATTATATATTTTTTATTAACAATCATTGAAATTTTTTTTTCATTAGAATAAATAATAAGGATTTTATTAATTTCATCTATTAGTTTTAAATTAGCTTTTTTATTTTTATTTGAAATTTTGATATTCGTATCATTTCTTAATTTTTTATAATCATTGATCTCATTTTTAATTTTTTCAATTATTTTTTTATATTCCTCTTCACTAATTATATTTTTTTGTTTTACAGCTTTATCTTTTCTTAAATTTATATCATTTTCAATTTTAGTAAATTCTGCAATATATTTATTGTTTAAGGTGTCTAGTTGATTAAAAATTGTTTTTCCAGCCATAGAATTTGTAACCAAGAATGATAAATCAACAAAAAAAATTTTTTCTTCAGCATTTATGTTGTTTTGAAAACTTGATAAAAATAATATAAATGAAAAAAAAATAACTCTACTTGCTTTCATTAAAAAGTAGTTCCTAAATTAAATCTAAATTTTTCAGTTTTATCAGTAGAGGCTTTACTAAGTGGTTGACTTAATGAAAAATTAAGTGGGCCAACAGGTGTTAACAAATCGACACTTATGCCTGTAGAGCTTCTGATCTTATTAGATTTATTTATACTTTGATCATAATCAACACCCCATACATTAGCCATATCTATGTAGTAAGAAAAATCTGCACTTTGAAAAGATGGAAAAATTTGTGGAAGAGTGGTTTGAAAATTTAATGCAGATGCATAATTACCACCCACATAATCAAGACCATCAAGAGGTCCAATTTTTCCCTTTTGGAATCCTCTTAGTTTGTTATTTGGTAATTGCACTCTTCGAGAAATCCTAACATCATCACCACTAACAGATCCTACAACACTGGTATAAAAGCTAATTTTTCCAATCATTCCAGATGATGATAGCTTTTTATACTTGCTAATTTCAATTGAATTTATCATTTCAGATCCTTCTGATAAAATGGGAAGTTCTTGATAAAAATTTGTTATATAGCCACTTGTAGGTCTGTAACTACTATTTCTTAAATCGTATCTTAAAGAATAGTTAAAATAAAGATCGCTATAATCACCTGCTTGTTTTTTTAAATTAGAAGAAGCAGTAGAATTAGTTTCTAAAGACTCTAAAGATAAATCTATTTCTGGGCTAAAAAATAAACCTTCGTATTGTTCAATTGATGTACCAACAGACATACCTGTTGTATTTGTTTTATAACCATAGTCATTGAGATTATCAGTAGAAACATTTTTAATAGATGTAAACAAGGTATTATCAGTGTAATTAAAGTTTGGCTTAGAATAAACAAACTGACCCCTCACAGATGATTCAGAAATTGATAAATTAGTATCCAGCCTAATTCCTTTTCCCATAAAATTACGTTCTGATATACCTCCAGTAATAGCAGTTCCATTTGTACCAATGCCAGCACCAAGTGAAATTTCACCAGTTGGCTGTTCCTCTATTATTATATCAATATTTTTAAAATCTTTTTCTGAGCCTTCTTTCATAACAACATCAACTTTTTTAAAAAAATTGGTACCTTTAATCTTATCTATAGATTTATTAAATAAAATTGTATTGTAAGGATCACCCTCGTCCACTATGAGTAAATTTCTCAAAACCTCTTCTTTTGTATTAAAATTTCCTTTGATATTAATTCTTTCTACAAAAAATTTCTCTCCCTCGATGATATTAATTTTATAATTAAGTTTATTGGACTGAATAATATTTTCTTCATATTCTACATCTATAAATTCATAATTTTTCCTAAGAGCAGTTTTTTCGATTTCATTTAAAATTTTTTCAACATCAAGAAGTGAATATGGTTTATTTTTTAAATTTTTAAAAATTTTTTCTAGTGATGTGAAGTGTTCTATTTTATAATTATTTGGTACATTTAATTTAAAATCATTAAATCGGAATAATTTTCCAGGATTTATATTAAAAGTTAGTTTGAAACTTTCAGCATTTTCAAACTCGACAAATGAGTTTTTAACTTCAGCTTTAAAAAACCCATTATTTCTGTAAAAATTTAATAAAAGTCTCTTATCACGTTCAATTCTTTCTTCATTTATATAAACTTTACCAGATAATATTTTCCAGAACTTGTGTTCATCTGATAAAATTATAGCCCTGAGATTTTTATCTTTAAAATTATCATTACCAATAAAATTAATTTCTTTAATTTTTGCACGATCGCCCAAATCAATATCATAAACCAATCTGACTGTATTCTGCTCTTCATTAATTTTTATTTTTGAAACGATTTCAGAAAAATAATAACCTCTTCTTTTAAGAATATTTTTCATTAAATTCAAATCAGATAATGCATCTAGTTCAACATAAGATTTTCGGCTTTTTAGTTTAATTAAATCTTTAAGGGCCTGATTAAGTTCAGTACTTTTTAAACCAGTAATTTCAACATCTTCAATTATGGGGTTTTCCACAACATCAATAACAACATTATTTTTGTATAAATTAATTTCAACAGATTTGAAAAAATCCGTTTCATAAAGATCTTTTAAAATTATATTTAATTGACTTTGATCATAGTCTTCACCAATTGTAATTTTTGAAAAAACTTCAATTGTCTTATCAGAAATACGTTTATTGCCATTAACATCTACAGTGTCAATTATTTCAGCAAAAGATATGCTGAAAAGCATAAGGCCAATGAGGTTAATTTTTATTATTTTAAAAAACATACTGTTTTATACACTTAAAGAATGAATTTTTAAACTTACATAATTGTTTAATATCTTAATTTCACGGAGATTTTGAGGTACTCGATATTTGAATTTTTTAAATTCATTAGATTTAATAACTTTTAATAAAAGTTTTGAAATATCATTAAATTTTATTTTTTTTTGTAAAAATAAATTAACCAATCGATCATTTGCACTGACAATGACAGTTTCAAATAAAGAATTTTTTTTTGGTAAATGTTTAAGAATTTCTATTATTGGAAATTTTTTAGAATCAGGTTTTTGAAAACTAAGATTATTTACTATTTTGAAATCAATATTTTTAGTGTTAATGTTTTTTTGATAATTAGGATAAAGTGAGTTAAATATTGGTATTGTCATATTTGTATCATGTATTAACATTTTTGTTATACCATTTTTAAATTTAACAATTGCATGCACATATGATTTCGGGTGAACTAATATTGCCAATTGTTTGTAATCGAAATCAAAAATTTTTTTAGCTTCGATTATTTCAAAAACTTTGTTCATCATTGTTGCAGAATCAATGGTAATTTTTTTACCCATTTTCCAGTTTGGATGTTTGAGTGCATCAGTTATTGTAATTGTTTTAAAATTTTTTAAAGAATAATTATAAAATGGTCCTCCAGAAGCAGTTATATAAACTTTTTCTATATTTTCTTTTTTAGTATTATTAATTAATGACCATATAGAAAAGTGTTCTGAGTCAATTGGAATAAATTCTGTTTTATTTTTTTTTAATTCATTTAAGATTAAGGACCACCCACAAATAATTGCCTCTTTATTTGCAATTGCAATTTTTTTTGAATACTTGATTATTTTTAATGTAGGCTCTAAACCTTCAAAGCCAGATATAGCATTCATTGTATAGTCAATTTTTTTTTTTTTAAAAATTGTATTTAAAAAATCAAAATTATTATGGATAGATATATTTTTAATATTTATTTTTGCCTCCAAAAATTTTTTTTTGTCTGTAATAATAACATTCTTAACATTAAAAAATTTTGCTTGTTCGATTAATAATTTGACATTTTTATTAGTTGTTAATAATAAAATTTCTATATTTTTTTTATCTTTTTTAAGAATGTTTATTAGTGTTTTACCGATAGAACCAGTAGACCCCAAAATAGAAATTTTTTTTTTGATCATGTTAAAACACTAAATAATAACAAACCTACAGGTAACGCTAAAATAATGCCATCAACTCTATCAAGAAACCCACCATGTCCAGGGAGTAAATCACTAGTATCTTTAACTTTTGCTTTGCGTTTTAAAAAAGAGATCATTAAATCTCCAATTTGAGATGTTAAGGAAATAATTATTGTAACAACTATCATTATAATATGATTGTCTTGTAGAATCTCATCTTTAAAAAATGGTATTAGAAGTAATGAAAAAATGAAAGACCCTATTGACCCAGATATAGTTTTATTGGGACTAATAATGCTGAGTTTTTTGCCCTTAAAGGTTTTTCCAATAATCAAACCTCCTATATCAGACGCAATACTTACTAAAATTGTATATAAAATAAAAATCTTATAATCAGCATATAGGGCGTCAATTATTAATATATAATAAACAATAACTGAAAGATAAATTAATGATATTGCTTTTAAGATAAATCTTATGAATTTAAATTTTATATTGTTAATTGGATATATTTTTGCGATTAAAGCATAAAATTCAATCCAACATATTATAGCGATAATTATTAAAGAAATAATCAAAACGAATGTATAGAGATACATTAGTATTAAAAGTAAAAACAAAAAACAGGAAGTAATTATTCTTTTTTTTAATTCTGTTGTCATATAATATTACCAAAATTTCTTTTTAATATTCTAAATTTTTTTAGAATTTTTTTATAATCATTTTTATTAAATTCTGGCCAAAGTTTTTTTTCAAAAAAAATCTCAGTATATGCTAGTTGCCATAATAAAAAATTACTTAATCTATTTGTATTTCCTGTTCTAATCAAAATATCAGGTTCTGGTATGCCGGCAGTATATAGATTGTTTTCAATATCTTTAATTGTTATGTTATTTTTGTTTTTAGCTACACTTTTAAATGAGTTTAAAATTTCTTGCTTGGACCCATAATTTAAAGCAAGATTAATCTGCAATTTTTTATTCTTATTAGTTTTATTTTCAGATTTATTTAGTACATTTTGTAAATCTTTAGAGAATCTTTTTTTATTTCCTATAATTTTTAATTTAATCTTATTTTTGATTAACTCATCTAATTTTGCAGTTAAAAATTTTTTTAATAAATTAAATAAAAAAGAAATCTCTTTTTTTGGTCTTTTCCAGTTTTCAGTTGAAAATGTGTATAGCGTTAGATAAGAAATATTTTGGCGTATGGTTTCTTCAATTATATTTTCAATAGTATCCAAACCAGCTCTGTGTCCTAAATTTCGAGAACCTTTATTCTTAATACCCCATCTGCCGTTTCCATCCATGATGATGGCAACGTGTTTAATAGGATTCATATGGTCATTATTTCTTTTTCTTTAGCTTCAACTTTTTGATCTATTAATTTTAATATGCTCATCTGTAAATCCTTGTACTTTTTTTTCACTTTTTTTTTCATCATCTTCACTGATTAGTTTTTCTTTAACTAGATTTTTTAATTCATCATTAGCTTCTCTTCTTATGTTTCTTATAGAGATTTTGCACTTTTCACCCATAGACTTAATTAATTTTTTAATCTCCATTCTTCTCTCTTCATTTAAATCTGGAACAGGTAATCTAATTAATTGACCATCTATTAGTGGATTCAAACCTAGTTCAGATTTTTTAATAGCAGAGTCAACTAATGGTACATTATTAAGATCCCAAACTTGGATATTGATTGTTCGTGCATCTGGGGTGGTTATACTAGAGACTTGATTTAGTGGCATCGCTTGCCCATAAACATCAACTTTAACTAGATCAAGCATTGCTGCGTTTGCTCTACCCGTTCTTAATGATGTTAATTCTTTTGAAAAAATTTCAATGGTCTTATCCATCTTCTGACTATATGCTTTATCTTCAAACATTTATTCACCTATTTTAATTCTATAAAAATCATTTATCTTTAAGTCAGGAATATTAAGTTCTTTTACGATTTCTTGCACTTTCTTTTTAGGTTCCATTACCCACGGCTGTGTTAACAAAGCATTTTCCTCTTTAAATTTACCCATTTTACCTAAACTAATTTTTTGCACAATTGCCTCAGGTTTTCCAGAGCTTTTTAATTCCTCTGTTACAAGTTCTTGTTCTTTTTGAAGAACAACTTTATCAATTAGATCTGAGCTCAAAGCTAACGGATTAGATGCAGCTATATGCATTGAAAGTTGTTTGCCGAAAGTTTTGACAGCTTCACTATTATCAGATGTTTCAAGAGACGTTATAACTGATAATTTAGATAAATTATCTTTAACTACAGTGTGCAAATAATTAAAATTCTTAGCACCAGGTTGATTAAATGTTTTAACTTTACCAATCGTTATTTTTTCACCCATTTTTGCAATTAATGAAACAAGATTATCCTCAACAGTTTTGCCATTTAACATGTTAGATTTATTCAGCTTGTCTAAATCAGAATCATTTTTATTATTTAATTCACTAAGTTCTTTAACAAATGAAACGAAGTCTTCATTTTTTGCAACAAAATCTGTTTCACAATTTAACTCTATAACCGAAATTTTATTTTCATCTCCTGAAGTCGCAATCACACCTTCTTTTGCGTCTCTAGACATTTTTTTAGAAGCCTTAGAAATTCCTTTAACTCTTAGAATTTCTAACGCTTTGTCTAAATTCCCACCAGATTCTTTAACCGCAAGGTTGCAGTCTTTAAAGCCAGCACCTGTTGCTTCTCTTAATTCCTTTACTTTTTCTATATCACTCATATTAATTTAGTTTTTCCTTTTCTTTTTTTGAAAACTTAGCATCTAGCTTTTCTCTATCTAATTCTTGAACAGTTTTAGTAGATTTTTCTTTATCCTTAATGTCAGAAACTTGTGGTTTTTCCTCAGTTTTAGCTGGAGCTGCTTTTTTTGCATTTTCAATAGTTTCTTTTACAAGATTACAATAAAGGTCAATAGCTCTTCTAGCGTCATCATTGCCAGGTATTGGAAAATCAATCCCATCTGGGTTTGAGTTACTATCTAATATAGCACAAATTGGAATACCCAATTTTGAAGCCTCTGCAATAGCTAAAGATTCATAGTTTGTGTCAATAATAAAAACTAGGTCTGGAACTTTTTTCATTTCAGCAATTCCACCTAGGGCTCTTTCAAGTTTATCTTTCTTAACACCCATTTTTAATAGTTCTTTTTTTGTAAAACCTCTATTTTCAGCAACAAGATCAGCTTCATATTTTTTCATCTTTTTAATTGAACCAGAAATTGTTCCCCAGTTAGTTAACATTCCACCTAGCCATCTGTAATTTACAAAAAATTGCCCTGTTTCTTTTGCAACTTCAGCAATAGCTTCGGATGCTTGTTTTTTAGTAGATACAAAAAGAATTTTGCCATTATTAGCAA
>TARA_B110000027_G_scaffold99400_1_pt1 | contig 12861 bp, 12 predicted proteins | sample TARA_B110000027 | Tara Oceans TARA_B110000027 (sample SAMEA4397101) | marine metagenome | biome: Polar Biome; feature: [SRF] surface water layer (ENVO:00010504); material: water (ENVO:00002006), including particulate matter (ENVO:01000060) such as... | depth 5 m
CCTAATGAAAATTATTTAGGATCAGATTCTTATGCTTTAAAATCAATGACGAATAAGATTTCATATTTAAATGATGGTGAATTTTGTATTATTAAAAAAAATCACGTGGATTTTTTTGATGAAAATGGAACTAAAGTTAATAAGAAAGTTTTAGAATTATCTACAAATGAACAAAATTATGAAAAAGGTGATTTTAAACATTTTATGGCAAAAGAAATTGAGGAGCAGCCAACAACTTTAAAAAATTGCATCAAGGAATACGTTGATACAATTAATAACGATATTAATATTTATAATTTTCCCTGGGATTTAAAAGAAATCTCTACCATAACTCTAATAGGGTGTGGGACAGCATACCACTCATGCTTAATGGCAAAATATTGGTTTGAAGAATTAACAAAGTTAGATGTCACTATTGATATTGCATCAGAGTTTAGATATCGAAATAATAAATTTAAAAAAGATGCTTTGTATATTTTTGTTTCCCAGTCTGGCGAAACAGCTGATACATATGCTGCCTTAGACTTATGTAATAAGAAAGGCATGAAAACATGTAGTGTAGTTAATGTTATTGAAAGTTCAATATCAAGAGATTCTAACTTTGTATTACCAATTCATTGTGGACCAGAAATTGGGGTAGCTTCAACAAAAGCTTTTTTAGGACAAATGCTTGTCTTGTATATTTTGATATTAAAATTAGCTTCTTTAAGAAAAGATTTAGATAAAAAGAAATATATAAATAAAATTAAAGATTTAAAGTTATTACCAAAACTAGTTGAAAAAACTTTGTTGACTGAAAGTAAAATTCAGACAGTATCAAGTACATTTACTGATGCTAAAGGGTCAATGTTTTTAGGCAGAGGATTTTCTTACCCTATAGCTTTAGAGGGAGCTCTTAAATTAAAAGAATTAGCTTACGTTCATGCTGAAGGGTATCCAGCAGGTGAAATGAAACATGGACCTTTAGCTTTAATAGAAGATGGAATGCCAGTAGTAGTTTTAGCTCCACGAGACAACCATTACCCTAAAACAATTTCTAATATGCAAGAAGTTATCGCTAGAGGTGCAAAAGTTTTATTAATTACCAACAAAAGTAAAGATGAAGTAGTGTCAGAAAATATTTGGGAAACTATTGAAGTAGAAAATACTAACAATGATCTACTTCCATTTTTATTAACAATCCCAATGCAAAAATTAGCTTACTATTCCGCTCTTAAAAAGGGCTATGATATTGATAAACCTCGAAATTTGGCTAAGTCTGTTACAGTAGAATAAAGAAATAATTAAGTAACTATCAAATAAATTTATTATAGTTGAAAAGGTTATAATAATTCCTTAAAGACAAACTATGTTTAAAGAAAATAATAAACCAATATTATCTTTATTAATCATTATTTTAGGAATTTTTTTAATCTCAATAAGTAATTTTTATAATTTAGAAACACTTTCTTTAAAACATTGGTCAAAACATAAAGATGATATAGCGTGGGTTTATAACTCATTATTATATGCAGAGGGGCTAGAGCAAGAACACACAGATCATCCAGCTTTATTTTCCTTTTTAATATACCCGGTATTTTATAAAATCTCTTATTTTATTGGTTATATAAATTTTTATGACTTAAGCGGTTTTTTAAATGAACCAAATATTAATGAGTCATTAAATAAACTTTTTTTAATTTCACAAATTTGTAATTTCATCTTTTGTTCAATATTTATTATAATTTTTTTTAAGATAATGAAAAAGTTTTCAGTTAGAAACATTGATGCTTTTTTTTTAATTATTTTATTATTTGTATCAACAGGCTTTTTGAATCAATCAACAAGAATTGAAAATGGTTTACTTGCAGCAACTTTCTTACTGGCTAGCTACTTTTTTTTAGTTAAGTTTTTTGAAGCAGAAAATAAAAAAAGTTATTTTTATTTTATGTTGGTTATTATATTCTTTTTGTCATCAATGATGCAAAAAAAATTAGTTTATTTTGCAGCTCCTGCTTTGATGTTTTCTTCATTCTATTTCTTAAAAGAGAGTAAAAAAGATTTAATTCAATCAAAATATATGAAGAAAAATATTATACTATTTGTGGTTTATTTTTTGGTATTTCTTTTCATTTTTTTGAAAACTTTCAGACCTGATAGATATTTAGATTTTATATTTTTATTTATTAATTATGCAGGTGTTAACTTATTATTATTTATGTATGTAAAATATTTTAAATTTAAAGAATATAGCTACCTATTAATCTATAATTTTATCTATTTAGCTACATATTTTAGTTATAAACTTATTTTAATTAATTTTTTTGGAGCCAATAAGGATATTTGGGTAATTTCTTTTACTAGTTTTATTGGCCATCTAAATCAATTTAGCTCAGGTTCAACTTTAAATAAAATTGATTTTGTTGCTTTACCAGTTTATTTTTTTACTTTTTTGTCAAATTTACAAAATATTTTTATCAAATATTTCTTTACGATTTCCTTTCAATCGTTACTGATTTATTCAAATATAGTTTTATTAATCTTTTTTTTTAAAAATATTTCTAAAAATGAAAAATTCTCCATTATTTCTCTATTAATTGGTTTTATTATTTTTCAAACAATATGTTCTTTTCGGTATGAAGATCCTAGCTATTTTATTTTTTCAGAATTTTTATTACTATTATCACTTTCAATTTTATTAAAAAATTTTAAATTGAATTTTTTATATTATGTTTCACTTATTATTTTCTGTTCTGTTTTAGTTTTTTCTAACAGCGAAGCTATATCTTTTGCAAAGTTGAAAAATAAAGGTAATAGCTGCAATTATGTTTTGAGTGAAGTTTTAGTAGAGCCAGATAATTTCTATACTAGTTATACAAAAAGAATTCCCAAAGAAAAACTTTTAGATTTTTGTAAAGATTAATCTTAATTTATTAAGCGTAGTTTTAGAATTTTTTAAAAAAAATAAATTATTTTAACTTGGTGGTGGTATTGCTTATAATTATATTTTATTCAAATATAGATCATTTCAAATTTTTTTTTAGATCTTAATATACAACCTATTTATAAGTAAAATAAACATCCATCATTAATAATTTTTCATCAATATATTTTGTTTTTGTTATTGTTGTAAGGAAATAATTATAATTGTTTAAAAAAAATATTATTTCATTAATGTTTGATTTTTTCCCTGAGCGAAAAAATGAATTTAGTAATTCTATCTTAATTAGTTTAATTTTTTTATTTTTAAGAAGGTCTCTAGAACCTTTTAAAACATTTAAATCCTCACCTTCAACATCAATCTTAAGTAGATCAATTACTTCCTTTTTATTTCTGAGATAAAAATAATTATCTAATGTTATACATTCTATTTTGTATTGATTGATATTTTTTAAATTTGAATTAAATTTATTCTTTGTATTATGTAAACTTGATTGAGATAAAACTTCATTTTCATATAATATGCTGATCTTATTCTGATTTGATAACGCTTTATTATTTATTTTTATTTTTTTTTGATTAAATTCTTTTTTCAAAAACTCCAAACATTTTTTTGAGGGTTTAAAAATATGAATCTTGTTTACATTTAAGTTTTTTAAAACTAGTTTTGTGTACCCACCTAAATTTGCACCAACATCAACTAATGTTATTTTTTTTTATTAAAAAATTTCTTAAGAAATAAGTCTTCTTTTGAATTATTTGAAAATATGTAGGAAACTAAATTGTCTATATTTTGTAAAAATTTGAAGATTTGCTTCATTATATCCTTATTAATTAGCTCATATTCATAGCAATACATTAATTTATTATTTCAAAAAAAGTTTACATTTAAATATATTGAATTATACAATACATCTATAAGTTGAATATGAAAAATTGGAAAGCAAATAGTTGGAGAAATTATCCTGTAAAGCACATTCCTGATTATCCTGATTTGAAGGAACTAAATCTTGTGCTCAGTAAAATTAAGAGTTTCCCACCTTTAGTTTTTGCTGGTGAAACCAGACATTTAAAAGATCAGTTAGCTGACGTTGTTGATGGTAAAGCATTTTTACTACAAGGTGGTGATTGTGCTGAAAGTTTTGCAGAATTTCATCCTGATAATATAAGAGACACATTTAAATTAATTCTTCAAATGTCATTAGTTTTAACTTACTCTGCATCATTACCAGTAATTAAACTAGGAAGAATTGCAGGACAGTTTTCTAAACCCAGAAGTTCCCCGTTAGAAATAAAGGATGATATAAAATTACCTAGTTATTTAGGTGATAATATTAATGGTATGGAATTTAATGAAAAATCAAGAATACCAGATCCTAAAAGATTATTTAAAGCTTACTCACAATCTGCATCAACACTAAATCTTTTAAGGGCTTTCTCTCATGGTGGATTTGCTGATTTAAAGATGGTTCATACATGGAATTTGAGCTTTATTAAAAAAAGCCCGGAAGCTAAAAAATTTAAAGAACTTGAAGACAAAATTGCAGATGCATTAGGCTTTATGGATGCATGTGGGATAAATTCTGATTTTAATAGAAGATTGAAAACTGTAAATTTTTGGACTTCTCATGAGGCTCTATTACTGCCTTTTGAAGAAGCGATGACAAGAATTGACTCCACCACAGGCGAATATCATGATACTTCAGCACATTTTGTTTGGATAGGAGATAGAACAAGACAACTAGATGGAGGTCATGTTGAGTTTTGTAGAGGGATTAAAAATCCAATAGGCATTAAATGTGGACCTACGCTTAAACCAGAAGATTTAATTAATTTGTGTAATAAGATTAATCCAGAAAATGAAAAAGGAAAAATTACCTTAATATCAAGATTTGGGCATGAAAATGTTGAAAAATATTTACCAAAACTAATTAAATCAATAAAAAAAGAGGGATTAAATGTTATTTGGTCGTGTGACCCAATGCATGGCAATACTATTAAATCTAGTACTGGATACAAAACACGTCCATTTAATAATGTCGTAAAAGAAGTTAAGAATGTATTTGCATGTCATAAAAGTGAAGGTACCTATGCAGGTGGTCTTCATATAGAAATGACAGGTCAAAATGTAACCGAGTGCACTGGTGGAGCTCAAAAAATTTCAGATAGAGATTTATCTGATAGGTACCACACTCATTGTGATCCAAGACTTAATGCAAATCAAGCTCTCGAACTAGCTTTTTTAATTTCTGACGAGATCAAAAAAAAATAATAATTAATTAATAGAGAGTATGTATAATCTATTTTTATTGCTCAAAAACATAAATAATTATGGTGTTTTTACAGTACTAAAAATTATTTTTTATGAAGCTTTTTACATTATAAAATTTAGGGATATAGATACACTCAACTATAAAGACACAGAATCTAGCAGCTATAAAGAAACAAAAGATAAAAAAATATATGACACACCATACATACCAACTCCATATTATTTCTTAAAGATTGCAGCAGACAATCTTAAAAAAAATAAAATTAATAATTTTTTACTGTTGGATTTAGGTTGTGGATATTCAAGATCCCAAAAATTTTTTTCAGCAGACTTCAAAAGTTTATTTTTGGGTGTTGATATTGATGGTGAAATAATTGATTCGTTAAAAAAGAAAAGAATTAATAAAGCTCATTTCTTAAATTTAGACCTTAGAAATAGCAAAAAAAACAATCAATTATTGGGTAAAATAAATGAATTAAAGAAAAATAGAGAACTAGTAATTTTTTTTTCTGATTCTTTTGATTTGTTTTTGTTAAATAAAATATTAAAAAAAATATCAATCAAATTCAATTATTATTGTATAATTGTTAACCTTAGAAACAATAATCAACTTAAGATAAACTATATGACTTTATTAAATAAAAAGTTTAAAAGTCAAAATAGAAATATTAAAATATTGAAAATAAATGAAAAAAGGTGAAATTGAAATCTTAATTCCAACATTTAATGAAGCAGGAAATATTGAAAAAGTAATAAGTGATTTAATAATAGAAGGATTTAACAATATAACTATTCTTGACGCTAATTCAAAAGATGATACTGCAAGAATTGCTAAAAATTTGGGATGTAGAGTAATTTTAGATAAAAAAGATATGAAGGGGTTTGGTGCGTCAGTTATTAATGCATTAAATAATCTTAATTTTGATTATTTTGTTATTTTTGATGGTGATAATTCTTTTAATCCAAATGCTATACAAAAAATGATGAATGAAATGATGGATGGAGCTGATTTTGTATTTGGTAGTCGATATTTGAATGGAAACACAAGTGTTGACGATACACTTATTACAAAGTTTGGTAATTTTTTTTTTACCAAACTTGTTAGGTTATTATTTAACATGAATACATCAGATGTAATGTTCTTGTATGTGCTTGGAAAAAAAGAAAATGTTCAGAAACTTAATCTTAAAAGGAAAGATTTTACAATATGTACTGAATTTTTAGTTAAATGTTATAGGAATTTTAAATGTAAAGAAATTCTTTCCAAAGAAAGAAAAAGACTTTATGGTTCAAGTAAAGTTAATAAGTTTCTAGATGGATTTAAAGTTTTAATTAACATTATAAGTTTATACATTCAAAAAAAATGAAAAAAAAAATTGCATTTATTACAGGCATAACTGGTCAAGATGGGTCTTATTTAGCTGAGTTACTTTTAGAAAAAAATTATATAGTCCACGGCTTATTGAGAAGAACCAGTGTTTTAAATATTGATAGAATTCAAAATATAATTGATAAGTATGAGAAGTCTGGCCAACTAAACCTGCACTATATGGATTTAACAGATACGTCCAGTATCAGTAATTTGATTATCAAGTATAAACCTAAGGAATTCTATAATTTAGCTGCAATGAGTCATGTTGGAATAAGTTTTTCCACAGGAGAGGCAACGTTGAATATTAATACACTAGCATCATATAGAATTCTTGAGTCAATTTTAAAAAACCATAAAAGTTGTAAATTTTATCAAGCATCATCAAGTGAAATGTTTGGCTCTACACCACCACCACAGAATGAAAAAAGTAATTTTAACCCACAAAGTCCTTATGGTATTTCTAAAGTTTCAGCATTCTACACAACGAGATACTTTAGACAGGCACATGGATTATTTGCAGCAAATGGCATTTTATTTAATCATGAATCTCCAAGAAGAGGTTTAAATTTTGTAACAAGAAAAATTACTCATTCTTTAGCAAGAATCTTAAGTGGCCATGAAAAAAAGATTTTTTTAGGTGATATATCCACAAGAAGAGATTGGGGTCACTCAAAAGATTATGTGCGTGGTATTTGGTTAATCTTACAACACAAAAAACCTGAAGATTTTGTTCTTTCTACAGGTAAGAATTACTCAATAGAAGATTTTTTAAAGAAAGTTTTTAAAATTCTAAATTTAGACTGGAGAAAATTCGTTGTTACGAATAATAAGAATTTTATGCGACCATCGGAAGTAAGAAGTTTACAAGGCGACAGTTCTAAAGCAAGAAAACTCCTAAAATGGAAACCAAAGTACGATTTAGATTCCTTGTGTAAAGATATGTTAATTAGTGACTTAGAGTTGTATGGAATGAATTTAGATCAAGCCAAAAATATTGCAAAAAAATTATCAAAAAAATAGATTCATGATAAATCAAATTAAACCAGTTCTAGGAAAAAAAGCTAAACTAGCTCTCTATAACTATATAAAAAAAGATAACTGGCTAACAGAACATAAAGTAACAGAAAATTTTGAAAAAAAATTTGCAAAGTTTAGCAATAGCAAACATTGTATCACATTTCCAAATGGAACTATTACAATGTCTTCAATATTAGACTGCCTTAATTTGAAAAAGAATTCAGAGGTTTTGGTGTCAAATTATACGATGGTTGCTACAGCAAATGTTGCAAATGCTGTGGGTTTAAAAACAATACTTGTCGATATTTCTGATAAAGATTTATGTATGTGTCCAGTAGACTTAATTAAAAAAATTAAAAAAACAACAAAAGTTGTAATTTATACTCATATGAATGGCAGAATTGGCCAAATTGAAAAAATAAGAAATATTTGTAAAAAAAATCAAATATTTTTGATTGAAGACTCAGCTCACGCTATAGGAAGTTATCTTAAAAAAACTCACGTTGGAAGTTTTGGAATTGCAGGATCTTTTTCGTTTAGTATGCCCAAACTCATTGCGATGGGTCAGGGTGGTGCGGTAGTCACCAATAATAGTGCCCTAGCCAAAAAACTTAGACTATATAAAAATTTTGGAAGAAAAAGGTCTGGTGAAGATATTCATTATACGATTGGTTATAATTTTAAAATTACAGATATGCAGTCTGTAATTGCAATTGAACAACTTAAAGACATTAAAAAAAGAATTTTAAAAAAAAGAGAAATATTTAAAAGATATCAAAGTAATTTAATTGATAATTCAAAAATTATTATGATTGAAATGAAAAAAAATGAAACACCATGGTCTGTTGATATTTATTTAAAAGGAGTTAAAAATTTAAAAAAAAAACTAGAAAAACATAAAATTTATACTCGTGTAGTTTATCCTCCACTTAACACTCAAAAAATTTATAGTAAGTTTAAAAATTTTCCAATTTCAGACTTTTACTGTAACAATGGATTATGGTTGCCATCAAGCCTAGATTTAAAAAATAGTGAAATTGATAAGATTTGTAAATTAATTAATAGATATATTAATTAATGAAGTATAAAAAAAGAAAAAGATGCTTAAGTTGCAATACAGAATCTCTCAATGAAATAATTAACTTAGGTGACCATTCTTTTGCCGATAGGTTTATCCCCCAAAAAAAACTAAAAAAAGAAGATCCTAAATATCCATTAATTTTAGACTTGTGTAAAAAATGTAATTTTATTCAATCAAGAATAGTTACGAATCCAAAAGAAAGATATATTGATTTAGATTATTCTTATACATCTGCCAATTCTAATTATTCAAGAACGCACTGGGAAAAACTTGCTAATGACCTTGATAAAAAAAATTATCTTAAGGGTAAAAAAATTATAGAAATTGGTTCAAATGATGGATTTTTATCACTTCTATTAAAGAAAAAAGGTGCAAATGTCTTATGTGTAGATGCTTCCAAATTTATGATTAGAATTAGTAAAAAAAAAAAGCTTAAATCAATTCAAAGTATTTTTAATTATAAGGAAAGTCATAAAATAAAAAAAATTTTTGGTAAAGCAGATTTAATTATTGCTAACAACGTATTTAATCACTCTGATACACCTAAAAATTTTTTAAAGGGAATTCACAATTTGTTAAATAACAATGGTATGTTTATTTTTGAGCAACCAAATTTTACAATTGGAACAATTTCACTAAAATTTGATCAAATTTATCATGAACATATATCTTATTTTACTGCAAAGAATATTAAGTCAATTTTAAACAATGCTAATTTTAAGATACATGAGATGACAAAAAATGAATATCACGGTGGAAGTTTGAGAACTATAACTGTTAAAAAAAATTCATCGATTACTGAAAATGACCCATTAAAGATAATCAAATATGAAGAAAATAAGAATATTTATAAGTTAAGTTATTACAAAAAAATGATGGTTAAAATTATCAATAAAAAAAATAAATTATTAAAAAATTTAGAAAAATTAAAAATTGATGGCTACACAATATGTGGAGTAGGTGCTGGAGCTAAAGCTAATACTTTTTTAACTTTTTATGGTTTAAACAATTCTTTCATTAAGTTTTTGACCGATAGTTCTAAATTCAAAAAAAACAAATTTACACCAATTACAAGAATTTTAATTAAAAATGATAATGAAATAAGAAAATTTAATAAAATTGCTTGCTTAATTTTATCTTGGAATATAAGTAGCATAATTGTCACAAAAATAAAAAAATTAAATAGAAAAATTAAAATAATATATACTTAAAATAATGAAATTTAAAAAATTAAAAACCGACTTTAAAGATAAAAGAGGAACAATTACTGATATATTTTATAAAAAAAATATACAGCATGTTGCTATAATTACATCCAAACCAAATGTAAGAAGGGGAGATCATTATCACAAGAAAACTACTCAATGGATGCTTATGACTAAAGGCTCACTTGAATATTGGTACAAACCTTTAAACTCTAAAGCAAAACCTAAAATGAAATTGTGTAAAGTTGGTGATTTAGTTGAAACTCCACCTAATGAAATGCATGCTTTAAAGATAACCAAAGAGGGTAATGAATTTATTGTCTTTACTGTTGGTAAAAGAGGTGGCAAAGATTATGAAAATGATACTTTTAGATTTGAGCCTACATTAATAAAGTAAGTGAAAAATATATATTCTAAGATAAAAAAAAAAAAACTACTTCATATACTATTTAGCCCTTCAACAAAAAATCAAAGAATTAACATTTCTCCAGATAATGAATTTTTACAATTATGCTATTTAAATTTGGATATAAAAAAAAAATTTCATGCTCATAAACATTTTTGGAAAAAAAATATTGAAAAAAAAAGAATAGTTCAGGAGTCTTGGGTTGTAATTTCAGGGTTAGCTAAAATAACACTTTATGATATAGATGATAAGTATATTACATATAAAATCTTAAAACCAGGAGATGTATCCATTACATTTGAAGGTGGTCACAAGCTAGAAGTGTTAAGAAAAAATACAATTATTTATGAATTTAAAACAGGACCATATGAAGGACAAAAAAAAGATTTAAAATATCTAGATAAGTAAAATTATATCTTAAACAATTGTAATAATTTGAATTTTGCTTAGATTTATTAAATATGAAAACTACAAAAAAAATAAATTATATCTCTAATTGGATTAAAGACTATTCCGAAACAATGCCAGATAAAGCTCAATCATTAGTGGTAGGTATTTCTGGAGGCATAGACTCTTCAGTAGTAAGCACATTGTGTGCAATGACTGGATTAAAAACAATTGTTTTATCAATGCCAATTAAACAAAAACCCTCACAACATGACTTAAGTCTTAAACATCAAGAATGGCTTATAAAAAATTTTAAAAATGTTGAAGCAGATATTGTTAATTTAGATCAATTATTTCAAACATTTGAAAGTAACTTGTCAAAATATCATAATTATCTGGGGTTGGCCAACTCTAGGGCAAGACTTAGAATGACAGCACTTTATCAGGTATCAGCAGCTAACAAAGGAATTGTAGTTGGTACAGGAAATAAAGTTGAAGATTTTGGAGTAGGTTTTTACACCAAGTATGGTGATGGCGGTGTAGATATATCTCCAATTGCTGATTGCAATAAAACTGAAGTTTGGGAAATAGGTAGAGAACTTAACTTACTAAAAGAAATAATTGAAGCAGCTCCAACTGATGGTTTGTGGGATGATGGAAGAACTGATGAAGGTCAACTCGGTCTTAAATACGAAGAACTCGAGGAGGCTATGAGTAATATTAATTCAATAAATAGAAAAAAATACGAAAAAATAAGACAGATGAACTTACATAAAATGCAACCTATTCCAGTTTGTAAGATTCCCAACAAATCTTAAAGATTCACAAATCCTTAATTAGGGTATAATTCTAGAAGCATGGATAAAGATATTTATTTAACAAACAATTTAAATAACAATAAGGAAAAGTTCATACCTATAAATAAAAAAAAGATTGGAATGTATGTGTGTGGACCAACAGTATACGACAACCCACACATAGGTAATGCAAGACCTTTAGTTATATTTGACATTTTATTTAAAGTTTTAAAATCCAAATATGGAAATGACGCAATTAACTATGTCAGAAATATTACAGATGTAGATGATAAAATAATAAAATCTTCAAAAGAAAAGAATATATTAATTTCAGAATTGACCAGCAATATAATCAGGGGCTTTAATGATGATTGTAATTATCTAAATTTAGATCAACCAAGCAATCAACCAAAAGCTACAGATCATATTGATTTAATGATTGAAATGATTTCATCTTTAATATTAAAAAATTTTGCTTATGAAAAAAATAATCATGTTTATTTTGAAGTAAATAAATTTGAAGATTATGGTAAATTATCAAATAAAAAATTAGAAGACCTGATAGCTGGCTCAAGAGTGGAGGTTTCAGAAAATAAAAAAAATGTTGAAGATTTTGTTTTATGGAAACCGTCATTAGAAAATGAACCATTTTGGAACTCACCATGGGGTAAAGGTAGACCTGGTTGGCATCTAGAATGCTCTGCTATGTCAAAAAAATATCTTGGAGATGTGTTCGATATACATGGGGGAGGTATTGATTTACTTTTTCCACATCATGAAAATGAAATTGCTCAATCAAGATGTGCAAATAATACTAAATCTTTTGCTAACTTTTGGATTCATAATGCCTTTATTACCATTTCTAATGAAAAAATGGCTAAGTCAACTGGTAACATATTAAAAGTAAAAGATTTCAAAGAAAAAATTGATGGTCAAGTTTTAAAACTTGCACTTATGAGTGCTCATTACAAACAACCTCTTGATTGGAATGAAAAACTTATAAATGATTGTCAAAACACTATTGATAAGTGGTATGAAGTTTATTTATCAATTGATAAAAATATCACACTCGATGAGAATATTTTATCTCCATTATATGATGATTTAAATACACCAGGTTATATAGCAAAACTACATCAACTTTATGATAATGCGGTAAAAGGAAATGATAACGATAAAGGTATATTCATTTTAGCTTGTAATTTTGTGGGAATTTTAAACAAAACAAAAGAAGAGTGGATAATTGCTAAGAAAAAGAAATTATTAATTAGTGAGGTAGATATTTTAAAGAAAATAGATCTAAGAAATAAAGCAAGAAAGGATCAAGATTATAAGGAAGCTGACAAGATTAGAGGAGAACTTTTAGATAAAGGTGTTTTAATAGAAGATAAAGATGGTAAAACAA
>TARA_B110000027_G_scaffold41872_1_pt1 | contig 12826 bp, 11 predicted proteins | sample TARA_B110000027 | Tara Oceans TARA_B110000027 (sample SAMEA4397101) | marine metagenome | biome: Polar Biome; feature: [SRF] surface water layer (ENVO:00010504); material: water (ENVO:00002006), including particulate matter (ENVO:01000060) such as... | depth 5 m
AGCATATGGAGCTCCTGTATTAAAGAAAGAAGCAGCCGAAATTTCAAAGGACTACCCAAATTTAGACCAACTTATTGAAAACATGTGGGAAACAATGTATGCCTCCAATGGAGTTGGTTTGGCTGCTCCCCAAATTGGTTTGTCTATTCGTCTTTTTGTTGTAGATACCGCTCCCTTCTCTGGGGATGATGAATTGGATGAGCTTGAGGCAATAAAATTAAAGTCATTTAAAAAAGTATTTATAAATCCTGAGCTGATTGAGGAAGATGGACCCATATGGGAGTTTAACGAAGGCTGTTTGAGTATTCCGGATGTAAGGGAAGATGTTAGTCGTCATGACAGAATAATGATTCACTATTTTGACGAACAATTTGAAGAGCAACGGCTTATGTTAACTGGTCTTTCAGCTCGAGTAGTTCAACATGAATATGATCACATCGAAGGGGTCTTGTTTACAGATCATCTTACTCCCTTGAAAAGGAGACTTTTAAAAAATAGATTAAACTCAATATCAAAAGGAACTATTCAGGTGGATTATCCAATGAAATTTCCAAAAAAATCAAAACGATAATATGCAATTAGATAAAATTGTAGCAATTAATGGAAGACCTGGTCTTTTTGAAAGTGAAGCTCAAACGCGAGGTGGAATTGTTGCGCGATCTCTTATAGACGGAAAACGTGTCACTACTTCTGTAAATAATCAAATCAATATTTTAAGTGAAATACAAATTTATTGTGTAGGAAAAGAAGTCCATTTATCTGAGGTTTTTGAAAAAATACTAAAAAAAGAAGAAGGCAAGATCGCAAGCGTAAGTCCAAAAGCATCTTCAGGTGACCTAGAAGCCTATTTTTTTGACATACTAGATAATTACGATGATGATCGTGTTTATCCAAATGATATTAAAAAAATTATTCAGTGGTATAATTTATTACTCCAAAAAAAAATCATAAATTATACTGAACAAAAAGTTAATGAAAAAGTAAAAAAATAAAACTTCTAAAACCGAATTAAAAAAATGAATTCTAGAGCATCTAAACTAGAAGCTTTTGGTCGTCTTCTGGATGTGATGAATGAACTCCGTGAGAAATGCCCTTGGGATCAGATGCAAACTTTTGAGACCCTCAGACATTTGACTATTGAAGAGACCTACGAACTTGGAGATGCAATTTTAAATAAGGATCTTAATGAAATCAAGAAAGAGTTAGGTGACCTTTTACTTCATATTGTTTTTTATTCTAAGCTCGGAAGTGAAGAAAATGCATTTGATATAGCCGATGTAATTAATGATATCATTGAAAAGTTAATCTATAGACACCCACACATCTATGGAGATGTATACGCTTCGGATGCCGAGGAGGTGAAAAAAAACTGGGAAGCCCTTAAGTTGTCTGAGGGCAAGCAAAGTGTGTTAGAGGGTGTTCCTAAGGGTCTACCAGCACTAATAAAAGCCCAGCGAATGCAAGAAAAAGCTGCAGGTGTTGGATTTGATTGGAATACTAAACAGCAAGTTTGGAGTAAATTTGAGGAAGAATTGGCAGAATTAGATGAAGCGTTATTAAAAGACAACAAAAAAGCTATAGAGGCAGAATTTGGTGATGTTTTATTTTCCTTAATTAATTATGCACGTTTTCTTAAAATAAATCCTGAATCAGCTCTAGAGCGAACCAATCAAAAATTCATACGGCGATTTCAATATATAGAAGATCAAGCCAAAGCGCAAGCATCTTCAATAGATAAATTATCTTTAGACGAGATGGAAGCCTTATGGCAAGAGGCTAAGAGTTAATTTTCCTCCGTTGATCCTTCAGTCTCTTGGGCCACATTTTTAGCAGATTTTTCTTGAGAATTCCTGATTTGCTTCAACCGAATATAAACTTCTGTTGCTTTATCAATTTTGTTTTGACAGCTTTTTATCTGCTTCTCTACATTTTTAAACAAAGGATTTTCTGAACTAGAGTTACTAAAAAAAGTTAAATTATTTTCCAATTGAATTAATTCGGTCTTAAGTACAGATATAGTGGTTCTAACTTTATTTAATTCCTGTTGTAAACGTTTTGAATCCCCTTGAAGAATTAAAGCATTTAAATCAATTAAAATTTCACTTTTATCTTTATTGTTTAACTTAACATTCTTGACTCCATCAATTAAGGTATTTGAAAATGAGAGATTAATCTTCTCTTGATCTCCTGTATCTAACCTACTTATAGCTTTCCATGTATCCCAAAAGTTGTGATATTCTTCTTTAAGTGTTTCAATATCAGGTGAAAAAGTAAACGCTTTAAGTTTTTCAATTTGTACTAGCTTTTCCTTTTGCATTGCCTCTTGTTCAGAAGAAAGACGCTGGTATCCAGATTTTAAACGATCAAAAAAGATCTTTTGAACATCAGAAAATTCTATCCACAGTTTATTGTCAAGTTTACGAGGAACAAACCCTATTACTCGCCATTCTTTTTGAATTTCTTTCATTTCTTGGGAAAGAGATTCCCAATTTTCACTTTCAATAATAGATTTGGATTTTTCAATCAAGGCTTTTTTTAAATCAATATTTTGATTGTAATCTTTTTTCTGATCTTTATAAAAAACGTTTTTTTGACGCATAAACTCACGACCAATCTCTCGAAATTCTTGCCAGGTTGCTTTGCTCTCTTTTGCAGGTACATAGCCAATTTTTTTGAATTCTTCGCGAAGTTTATTGTGCTGATTTATTGCATTTTGCCATGTTTTGTGATTGTCTAATTGTGATTCTGTTAAAGATTTCATTTCCTTTAGTAAAGATTCTTTTTTCACTAAATTTTCTCTCATAGCACCTACCATATCTTTCTGATAAGCATGTCTTTTCGATTGAATGACTCTCGAAGCTTCTTGAAATCGTTTCCATAAATCTTCACTATGCTCTTTTGCAACAGGGCCTAAATCATTTTTCCAAAGTTTATGCAAGGTATTTAACTCATGACTAGCTTTTAAAATATCAGGGATATGCTGAAGGGCTTCAGCTTGCACAATTATTTTAATTTTCTCCTTGTAGTTGTGTTTATAATCCAAATCACGAAGTTCTCTATTTAAATGAAGAAAATCATAAAAACGTTCAACATGATGTTTATAAGTTTCCCATATATTTTGATTATCGGCTCTAGGAATTGGGCCTGTATTATACCAGCTTTCTTGTAAAGCTCGAAAGCTATTGTATATGGTATTTATATTTTGTTCAACATTGATTAGATTTTTAATCTCCTCAATAATAGCAATTTTTTTCTCTAAATTAACTCTATAAGTGGCCTCTTGACTTTTATAATGATCTCTTCTTTTTTTACGGTAATCATATCCTATTTGATCGAATTCCTCTTTGTATTTAGGTTTGAAATAAAAATCAATCTCATTTCCACCTTCATCAATAAATATTTTCTTATTTGAGTTTAAATCATTTAGAAACTTTTCTTCAAAAGCGTTAGTGATATCTTGAATTTGTTTAGAGGTTTTAAGCCAATTTTCACTACTTGTGACATCAGAAAATAAATTAATTAACGAGTCAATTGAAAGCTTAGAAAGATCAATTTGATCGGGCAATTGATTCTTTTTTTCTGAATAAACATTTTTCTCTTCAAGCTTAACGGAAGTAACTTCATTAATGTCAGCTTGCTCAGAAGATTCTGAAACTTCCTCTTGTTTTGTTTCTTTTTTTTGCGGTTTAGTTTGGTCGTCCGCACCCGATCTTATGGTATTTTCTTCCATAGTCTGTAGCTAGTATACAAATAATATACATTTTTTTGGATTCTAAAAATACAATCTATCAAATTTTAGTGAATAAGTAACTAAAATAGTAACATATTTAAGAATTCCAAAGTTGCCATGATTTTTCTGCCTGGTAAATCAACATTTTATGTCCATTACTTGTCTTTGCTCCTTTTGATTTTCCTAATTTCATAAAGGTAGTTTCCGAAGGATTATAAATTAAATCAAAAAGTATGTGCCTTTTGTTTATCAATTGGTAGGGAAGTGGAGGTGCTTTTTCAATAGATGGAAAAGTACCCAATGGAGTAGTATTTACGATAAGATCGATTTCATTCATTATCACTTGATCTAATGATTTATAACTTAATTGAGCTGATGTTGGATTTCTTGATACAAATTTGATATCACAATCTATTTTTTCAAGGACAAATTTAACTGCTCCTGACGCACCGCCGGTACCTAAAATAAGTGCTTTTTTAAGAGGGGTATCTATGATTTCCCCCAATGTTTTTTGAAATCCAACATGATCTGTGTTATGACCAGTGGTTGTCCCATCTTTTTCCCAGACAATTGTATTTACAGCTCCTATAGCTCGAGCTTCTTTAGAAATACGATCTAGAAAAGGCATAACTTTCTTTTTGTAAGGAATAGTAACATTAAGTCCAGCTGGAAAAGGTCTTTTCTTCAGGAGTTTGATAAATCCCTTAATACTTGAAAAATCAAAATTTACATACTCATGGTCGTTTAATCCTTCATTTTTAAATTTGTTTTTAAAATAATTTCTTGAAAAGGAATAATCAATATCCTTACCTACCAGCCCGAATTGCTTTATCATTTCTTTTTTTATCATAGTAATCAATTACAAATAAGAGTATTGCTCCACAAAAAAGTGCAGAAATTACACCATAGGTCTCTAGATTACTTAAATCTGGGAGATTATATTGATATGAAACAACTTCAAAATTTCCAACGCTATTTAATAACAGTTCGCCTTCGCTATTATATTTATATAACTTTGTTTTCCATGGCCAAATTAAACGAAGCGTTCCAGCAATAAAACCAATTATAGCGGATAAAGTATGTTGAGGATAGATTTTGAGCACCCATTTAATCAGATTAGAAAAAAGAATTAATCCTATAATTGAACCCAATCCAAATACCACCATTATAATTAATAAGCGTTGAAGTATAGGATCGCTTAGAATTTTAATATTTCCAATTAAAATATTGGTAAGAACTTTAAAAAGGGCATTAACCGAATCGACCAAAAGAAGATTGTAATTTCCTAAAATTAAAAGTAAAAAAGACCCTGAAAGTCCAGGGATTGTCATTCCTGAAACACTTATGATGCCACAAAAAAGAACAAATAATAGTTGATCATTTTCTGATATAGGCTTCGCAAAACTTAAACTCAACCCTAAAATTAATCCTAAAGCTAAAATTAAAATACTTGTTTTTTCCCACAATTTAACTTGTTTAATTGTTAAATATAAAGACGCGATAATCATTCCAAAAAAAGCCCCCATGACAATAGCTTCATTGTTATTTAAAGCATAATCTAATAATATTGATACGCTGAAATAGCTAATGATAACGCCACCAAAGAGAGTGATTAAAAATTCACCATTAACATATTCCCAAAAGGATTTAAACCTTCCGGATAATAAAAGTTTCAAAGCTTTTAGATTAATTCTTTGAAATGAAAAAATAAGTTCTTCATAAAACCCACCCACCAATGCAACGATGCCTCCAGAAACACCTGGGACCTTGTTAGCAGTGCCCATCGCAATTCCTTTTAGGATTAAGAAGAATACTTTTGTAAAAGACCTTTTTTCAGTTAGGGGTTTCATTTCATTTGATGGGTCTTGGTTCGTTCCATTATAAACAGTAAGGCGAACCCAAAGATCATTAAAAGAATTGCTTTTAAAACTTGAGGAGCATCTCCTTGATAAAAAGACGGAAGTACAGCAATGGTTTTTTCAATAGAAGACACGGAAGACTTGACTTCATTCTGCCAAGGCCACAACTTGTGAAGCGCACCAATCATTAAACCAATTAGTACTGCCATTATTTGTTTTGGATGACGATCAAAGAGCCATGTTAAAAATTTTGAAAACACTTTTAGTCCTGTAATAATTCCCAAAACAAAAACAATTAATCCACTACCTACTAGAGTAAAAGTAGCTTTATCAAAATTGAAAATCAGATCCTGTACCTGCGTCACATATGAGAGAATTGTTTGATAAACTCCCATTATTAATAAAATATATGCACCAGAAAGCCCGGGTAATATCATAGCTGAAATACCAATGAAACCGGAAAGGAAAAGATACCAAAGACTCATTTCTCCCTGCCCATTATGAAGTTGGGTCACGGTAAACGAAATAAAAGTACCAAAAGTTAGATATAGTGTAGAAGGTAGGTCAAAACAAAGGTCAGTTTTTATAAGGTAAATAATACTAGCGACTAATAAGCCAAAAAAGAAAGACCATAACCCAATCGGTTCATTATTCATTAGCCATTCTAAGAGTCTTGATAGCAATAAAATACTAGAAATTATTCCTCCAAAAACAGCTAGTAGAAATGGACCATTTATTCCTTCCCAAGCAGTCATAAAACCTTCTTTTCTTATGAGTTTCAGGGTGTTCCAGGATATTCCATTGATACTTTCTAAAAGTTCTTTATAAATTCCAGTGATTAGAGCAATAGTTCCGCCTGATACTCCAGGTATAACATCTGCCGCTCCCATAAGCATTCCTTTTAAGTACAGAACTAGATACCGCATAGTTAACTCACTTATAATGATTAATATAAAGTTAAAAAATCCTTTTTTATTTGGATACTTTCCTATAATTATTTTGAAAAGATCTTATTGAAAATAGATGGATCCGCCTTTGAAAAAAGTTGATGGATTAAATCAATTTTTTGCATTTGAGTTTCAGTGGAATAAAAATGATACTTCGCTTCTTCAAGTTTACCCATAATTAAACTGCAGCCAGCTAATCTTAATTTTAAACCTTCGCTCTCAGGATAACCCTTATAGGCAGTTTTAGCAATTTGATAAGCTTCAGACCATTTTTCCATATAAAGACATAGATCAATATAATCTAATAAAAAAGAGTGCTTAAAATAACCCAAATCCAAGCTCTTTTCATAAGAGGTTAAAGCTTTTTCATTTTGATTTTGCGCTTTGTAAATCCTAGCACTTTGAATCCAAAGCAGGAAAGAATCACTATTTACTTCTAGGGCATTTTTTAAATAATGCTTTGCCTTTTTATAGTTTTTTAATTGAACATGATAATTAATTAAAGATTCCCAACTCTTTTCGTTAGTTGGTTCTGATTGAACAGATTTTAAAAAAAATTTTTCTGCCAATCGATCATTACCTAATTTTTCATGACAACGAGCAATACTTTGAAAAACAAAAGCATTAGGTTCTGAGGTGTTCAAGGCAATTTCATAATTTTCAATGGCTTCATTTGTGTTTCCAGAGTGCTCTAGAATTTTACCTTTTTCTATATAAGCTGCAGTGAAGGTGTCGTCGCTGATAATTGCAAATTCAAAAGCTGAAAGCGCTTCTTCTGTTTTTTCTAACTTATTGAATAGCTTCCCTAGTTGAAGCCATGCTACTTCACAATACGGATCAATTTCTAAAATATCATTAAGGGAAGCTATAGCTTCATCATCTTTTTTGAGTTGTTCATAACAATACAAAAGGTTGTATAATGAGGGGTAATCTTCTGGGTTATCTGAAAGACAGTTTTTAAAAAAGTATTCTGCATCTTCATATTCCTCGGCTAGTAAATGTTCCATTCCCAATAAATTCCATATTTCTTGGGGTTCTTCGGTCGATCCCAGCGCAATATGTAAGAATTCTATTGAAGCCTTATGATTACCAGTTTTAGATGCGATAGTTGCTCTTTGAAGCGCAATTTCCTCGTCTAGAGTAACTAATTTTTCAATATAATTTAAAAGGTCAATAGCATTATCGAATTTTTCATCTAATATGAAAATTTCGCTTTGAAGTAACATCAATTCGGCGTTTGAAGGATGCTGTTCTAGTCCCATTTTCAAAGCCTTTTTTGCTAATTGATTATCGCCAAAGCCTAAGTAATGAAGGATAATATCCTCAAATTCCTGTCCATCAAAAAAGTAGATATGATTCGTTTTGAGCATGTGCTCAAATTTCGATATTGAAGATTGAGCGTTTTCAGAATTGTAATTCAACATAAAATAATATCTAAACCAGATACCCAAATTTAACGACTACCTATTGATTTTTTGTTTCAATGGATTATTGTTCTTAACAAATTAATTAACATAAAATTACTTAGATTTCATCTAAAACTGAACGAATTATGGCACATCCTTTTTTTATTTCTTTTTTAGTAATGGTTAGAGGAGGCGAGATACGAAGTGCTTTTTTTTCCCAGAGAAGCCAAAAGAGCAAAAGACCGCGATTAATACACTTAAGAATAACTTCATTTGCAAGTTCGGAGTTTTTAAGAATTGGAGCCAGCATAAGTCCTTTTCCATTAATTGATTTAATTTTTAAATGATTTAATTCGTCACGAAATAACGCTTCTTTTTCAGGAATTTCTTTCATTAAATTTGAATCTCTAATTTCCCTTAAAGTAGCTAGGCATGATGCAGCAATTAAAGGATTCCCGCCAAAAGTTGTGATGTGTCCCAGTTTAGGTTTGTATTCAAAAAGTTTCATAAGATCATGCGATGCTGAAAAAGCTCCCACAGGTAGTCCGCCCCCCATTCCTTTTCCCATAACTACAATGTCAGGATTAACATTGAAATGTTCAAAGCCAAAAAAACGACCTGTTCGTCCAAATCCAGGTTGAATTTCATCTAAAATAAAAAGTGCATTAACAGCTTCACATCTATCTTTAACTTTTTTTAAATAATTGTTTTCGGGGAGAATAAAACCAGCGCCTCCCTGTATTGTTTCCAATATTACCGCAGCAGTCTTAGTAGTAATCTGGGATAAATCATCTTTAGAATTAAAACTAATAAAGCGTGTATTAGGTAGTAAGGGCCGGTAGCCCATTTTTTGATGTTCAGAACCTAGAAGACTCAAAGCCCCATGGGTACTGCCATGATAACTACTTTTCGCCCCAATAAGTTCGCTCCTCCCCGTTGCACGTTTGGCAAGTTTTAGTGCACCTTCTATTGCTTCAGTTCCTGAGTTAGTTAAATAAACTGAGTGATGATTTTCTGGGAGTAAAGCAATTAATTCTTTAGATAGATTTACAGCGGGTTCCTGCACAAACTCACCGTAAACCATGACATGCATATATTTTTTGGATTGTTTACGGATAGCTGAAACTACTTTTGGGTGACAATGCCCCAAGTTACAAGCTGATACACCCGCCACAAAGTCTAAATATTTTTTACCTGAACGGGCAGTTATATATGAACCCTTTGCTTTTTTAACTTCAATGCCAAGTGGACGCGGAGTTGTCTTAGCTTGGTAGTTCAAAAAATCATCATGAAGTAAACCCATTAAGTTATTTTTTCAATTTCTTCTTTCTCAGATTTTTCAGGAAACTTAAACCTTAAAATATCTGGAAATTGCTCTGCTTTGTCATTTTTATCAAATAGATCTTCAATCGTTTCTGGACGCTCTTTTATTCTCCAAATAAATCCCTTTAAGGTTCGATCGTTTAGTGGAATTTTATCCTCCGGATAAACATCTCCAATAGGACTTACTAAAAAAGTAATATCATCAATTTTCCCCTCTACAAAATTCATTTGAAGGGAACTACAGGTTGTTTTATCTATTCCAATTAGCTGTAGATCTTCGTCATTGTATAGATAATAAACCATTTCAGTGTTTTTAGTAATCACTATATTGTCCAATTTACCATCTTTAAACGCTCCATCCAGAAGGCCACCTTTTATTTGTTGATAGCCATCATCGCTGAGGGTATCCTTTTCTATTATAAATACATTATTAGTGATTTTAATAGAGTCTAATTTTTTTGTTTCTAAATCAGAGAGTAAAACTATTTTACTCCCTGACATTTGACTATTGCCAATCCACAAAACAGGATTATTTGCATTTCGGTCTGCTTCGGTAAAGACTTGCTCTTGCTTTTTGGTAAGAGGCTTATTTAAAAGTTTTGTTAGTCCAATTGATTCATCTAGAAAAATTGAATCTGATCTACCTCTAATATCACTTTTGAGAATTCGTACGTCGTAATACCCTCTCAAAATTCTTTTTTGCTCAGGTCCAGTAGCGACAAGTGTATCTGCATGAATAAATAATGAATCTTTATCTACAATATTTATTGCCATTGCTCTTCGAGTAATAATTACAGAGTCTTTAGCTTTGAAAATTTCCCCATAATTCCCTGTAATAATTGAATTATTTAAGGAATCAAAAATGCTAATATTTTTTGTTGCCGACGCATAATCACGTTCACTTTCAAAATACAAGCTATCCCCCTTGATGATTTTATTATCATAGTATAAAGTAGCATTTTTTTTAAAAATTCCTTTTTCTCTGTCTAGATCATAAAAACCACGTTCACATAAAATTGTGTAAGCTTCTCCTACTATTTTTGAATTTCCATAAAGATAAGCTTGGTTTAATTCTGTAAAATAATCTAGTTGTTCAGAATTGACTGTATAACTTGGATTTATTATTGTCACATCTGAAGTAAAACGGTATTTTTTTTGATCCATATAATACATCCCTTGATTACTTGTAAGTGTGCTTTCACTATCCACAACAATTCCTTCTGAATTGTAAAAGGCTGTTTCGTTAATTCTATCAAGATCTAGCCTTTCTGTTTTTAAATTCATATCAGGTCTTTGAAGATCAACATTTCCAATGGCAATTGCGGTTTTTGTTTCGCCATCATACTCAATAGTATTACAAGTCATTTTTAGGCTATCTCCTTGGGTGAAAATAACAGATCCTAGGGCTCTAAAATAATTATCTTTTGCATAAAAGTAGGCTTGGTTTGACTCGATCAGAGCACCTTCATGAAATAGAAGAACCCTTTTTCCAGGTGATTTAAAAAGAATATTAGCCCCCGGAAAGCGTTCTTGGTCTTGAGTAGAACCCCCTGCTTGTCTAATCTCAATAATTTTTGACTCTTGAGCAATTATAAGACTAACATAAAGGCCACAAATAATAATTAAAATTGAACGCAAATATAGCCTCATATTTTTTTGATATTTTTATCTAAAAATAGTTTGCTTACGATCAGGACCTACTGAAACAATTTTAATTGGAGTTTCTAGTGCTTCTTCTAAGTAGTTTATGTAAGCTTGAAATTTAGCAGGGAATTGAGAAACTTCGCTCATTTTAGTTAAATCTTCTTTCCATCCAGGAATTTCATCATAAATTGGTTCAATTCTTGAGTTAATATCATAAGGGAAATAATCCATAATTCCCGTTTCTGTTTTGTAAGCAGTACAGATTTTTATTCTTTCAAAACCAGAAAGAACATCACCTTTCATCATCATTAATTGCGTAACGCCATTTATCTGAATTGAATACTTAAGAGCTACTAAATCGATCCAGCCACAACGTCTTGAACGACCTGTTGTAGCTCCAAATTCATTTCCTACTCGTCCCATGGTTTCACCATCTTTATCAAAAAGTTCGGTAGGGAAGGGACCACTCCCAACCCTTGTAGTGTAGGCCTTAAAGATTCCAAAAACCTTTTTTATTTTGTTAGGAGCAACCCCTAAGCCAGTACATGCTCCAGCTGCTGTTGTAGTAGATGAAGTCACGAAGGGGTAGGTTCCAAAATCAACATCTAGAAGTGATCCTTGAGCACCTTCTGCCAAAATATTTTTACCCTTCTTCTGGGCTTCAAAAAGATATTGCTCACTGTCTACTAACTTAAATTTACTAAGTGCTTTGATACTCTCAGAAAAAGCAGCTTCCATACTATCTAGATCATATTCAATAGAAGAGTTATATGATTCTAGCATTCGAAGATGTTTTTGAGTAAGTCGTTTGTATTTTTCTTCCCAATCTGGTGATAATACATCACCTACACGAATTCCGTTTCTTCCGGTCTTGTCCATGTAAGTGGGTCCAATTCCTTTAAGGGTTGATCCAATTTTAGCTTTTCCTTTTGCTGCCTCTGATGCTGCATCCAATAAACGGTGTGTTGGTAAAATTAGATGTGCTTTTTTGGAGATTAGTAATTTTTCAGAAAAATTAATTTTGTAAGGAGCTAAATTATCGATTTCTTTTTTAAAAATTACTGGATCGATTACCACACCGTTTCCAATAAGATTGATTGCCTTGGGATGAAAAATTCCAGAAGGAATAGTATGAAGAACATGTTTATTCCCCTCAAATTCAAGAGTATGTCCTGCGTTAGGACCTCCTTGAAATCGAGCAATAATATCATAAGAAGTGGTTAATACGTCAACAATTTTTCCTTTTCCTTCGTCTCCCCACTGAAGTCCGAGAAGTAAATCTACAGCCATTTTTTTATTTTTTTTTAGTGCCGTAAAAGTATAAAGAATGCTTGTGAATTTCAACATCAAAAACCTCTTCAATTGTTTTCTTTATTTGTTGTATTCTAGGGTCACAAAATTCTTTTACTTCTCCAGTATCTGTGAGTATAATATGATCGTGTTGATGATCAAAATATGATTTTTCATATTGAGCTTGATTTTTTTCAAACTGATGTTTGCGAACTAAACCACATTCTAATAAAAGTTCAATTGTATTATAGAGGGTTGCTCTACTGACTCTATAATTTTTATTTTTCATTTTGATATATAAAGATTCTATATCAAAATGCTCTTTATTATCATAGATTTCAAAAAGGATGGCAAATCTTTCTGGAGTTTTTCGATGTCCCTGTAAGTCTAAGAATTTTATAAAAACCTCTTTTACTGTATCTTGATTAGATTTTTTTATGATCATTTTGTAAATATAGTTATAAAGCTTTATTCCCTAACAATTTTGTCAATTCCGTTTACCCGTGATAAATTCTTAACTAATTTATTAAGAATATCAATATTTTGGACACTTACATGAATTAGTCCAGTAAAAAATTGATCATTAGAATCAAAATTGATTTTATTAATATTTACCTTACTGTTATT
>TARA_B110000027_G_scaffold43933_1_pt1 | contig 12819 bp, 8 predicted proteins | sample TARA_B110000027 | Tara Oceans TARA_B110000027 (sample SAMEA4397101) | marine metagenome | biome: Polar Biome; feature: [SRF] surface water layer (ENVO:00010504); material: water (ENVO:00002006), including particulate matter (ENVO:01000060) such as... | depth 5 m
GATGAAGCATTAAAAACTTTAATTTTATTTTTTTTGTTTTTAATAGTTTCAAGAATATTTAAAATTCCAACTGCATTACTTTTTAATGAAATCTCTGGTGCAACAAAAGATCTTGTAACTGAAGAATCTCCTGCTAGATAATAGATTTCATGTAAATCTTTTTTGATAATTTTGTTACAAAATTTTAAGTTTGTCGCTTCGCCTTTAACTATTTTTACTTTATTTAATATATTTAATTTTTTTAATCTGTATAAATTATTCTCAGATTTATTTCTAGTTGTACCAATAACTTTATATCCCTTTTTTAATAAAAATGCTGATAAATAGGCACCATCCTGTCCACTAATTCCAAAAATAAGAGAGGTTTTTTTTATTTTCATGTTAATTTTTATTAAAAAAATTTGAGAAAAATATTTTAAATAATATTTATTTAATATACTAAACTGACTATGTCTAAAATACTTATATTTACCGCAACATACAATGAAATTGAGAATATAGAAAAGCTAGTTACTGAAGTTAATAAATATTGTGGTGATGCTGAAATATTAATAATAGATGATAATAGTCCCGATGGAACGGGTGCATTGCTCAAGAATTTAGAAATCCAAGTTAAAAATCTTAAAGTAATTATAAGAGAAGGTAAGCTCGGGCTAGACACAGCACATAAATTAGCATTCGATTACTGCAAAAAGAATAATTATGACAAATTAATCACTATGGATGCAGATTTCTCACATGAGCCAAAAGAAATTCAGAAATTCATAAGTCTTTTAGATGAAAATAATTTTATTATTGGATCAAGGTATATAAAAGGTGGAAAATGTGAAATGACTTGGTACAGACTTTTGTTAAGTTTTTTTGGAAATAAACTTATTAGGCTTGTTTTAAATATAAAATGTAATGAATTCACCACCTCCTTCAGAGGTTTTAATCTAAAAAAATTACACAGCTTTGATATGAATAAAATTTCCTCTAAAGGATATAGTTTTTTTATGGAAACTATTTTTCAAATTCATAAAATCACACATATCAAAGAAATACCAATACACTTTAAAAATAGAACGTTTGGTAAATCAAAAATACCTAAAGCTGAAATACTTAGAACATTAAAAAATCTTTTTTATTTAAAATTTTTTAAATAAATGTTGCTAAAATTAATTGGGAATTTTTTCAATAATAGCAATTGACGGACTATTCTCCAAAATTAAAATAATTATGGCCAAAATGTTAATATTTGCCACGTAATATAATCAAATAGAAAATATAGAAAAACTGACTCAAGAGATTATTATATACTATAATGCTATAGAGATAATAGTAGTAGATGATAATAGTCCTGATAGAATTAAAATCCTATTTCAAAAGTTAGAGAACTAAATTTAAAGCCTAATTGTAATTATTAGAAGGGAAAACTTGGCCTTGATATAGCAGATAGATTGGCATTTGATTATTCTAAGGAAAATCAATTTGATAAATTAATAAGAATAAATACAGATCTGTCACATGAGACAAAATAGGTAACTAAAATAATCAATTTACTCAATAGAGCAAGCTAATTAAATTTGTTCTAAATATCAAATCTAAAGAATACACAACTTCATTTAAGGCCTTTAATTTTAATAAATTAAAGTATTGTGAACTTAGACTTGTAAAGTTTAAAGGTTATAGTTTTTTTCATAGAAACTATTTTTAGACTAAATCAAAAAGTTTATAAAATATTAGAACTTGAAAAAATTTACTTTACTAAAAAATTTTTTGATATAATAAACATCTCTTACTAGAATAATTTTAAAAATGAAAAAAAAAACTCTAATTCTATCCTTTTTATTAATATTTATTTCTATTTTAGGACTACTTTTTGTTGGTAAGACTGACAATCGAATTATTTTTACGTTAAAAAATTCAATTCCATTAGATCTTAGAATATTTATTAAAAAAAGCATCTTTTTTCCCTTCTATCAACAAAGTGAAATTAACAAACTAACAAAGGACAACAAAAGTTTGTCAATAAAAAGTCTAGATTTAGAAAATCATATTGGATATTTAAGAGAATACATTACTAAGGTCGATTTAAATTTAAATACAAATGATTCAATTATCTTACCTCAGATAGAAAATGAGAAAAAAATACTCTCAAATCTTAAAAACGAATATAAATTAAAAAAATTCTATTTCATACCAACAACTCCATGGCAATATAACGGGAGAAAACCTGGTGCTTATTTATTTCAGCATGAAAAAATAATATTTACAATAGATGGTAATGGAAAAATAGGTTATTTTGCTATTGATGAGCTAGAAAATTCTTCTTTAAAATTTAATAAAATTAAAAATAATTTAAATAAATTAATAAAACATGACTCTCTAATACACTCAAAAAGTAAATTTGGTTTTAGAGGTCTAATGATTAATAAGGGAAAAATATATATAAGTTATCAAAAGAAGGTTTTAAATGACTGCTACAATATTTCAATTATGAAAGCAGAATTTAATTTAAAAAGTTTAAATTTCAAAGATTTTTTTACTTATGATGAGTGTAGTAACAATATGGCAAACCATTCAGGTGGAAAAATGGTACCGTTTGATGATCAAAGTTTTTTATTTACAACAGGTGATGCTCAAATTTTTATAAGTGCGCAAAAAGAAGATTCTATGTTTGGTAAACTTCTTAAAATTAATTATGACGATGCTAGCTTCAATTCTATTGCAAAAGGGATGAGGGATACACAGGGAGCATCACTCTATAAAGAAGACAACTTAGTGATAATGACTGAACATGGGCCGCAAGGAGGTGATGAGATTAATATTTTAAAATTAGATGAATTTGACAAAAATATTAATTTCGGATGGCCAATTGCTACATATGGGGGTTTAGGGCCAACACCAATTGTTGAAAATAAATTTGATTTTAAGGATGGTGATAATAACCATGCTGTGAATGGATTTAAAGAACCAGCACATTGGTATAAAAGTAAATCGATTGCTCCTAGTGCTATCATAAATGTCGATAATTTTAGAGATAATTTCAAATCAGATTTTTTTATGTCTACGATGGGTAATATACCTGCTCCAGGGAGAAGATCGATACACCATATAAGATTTGATAAAAAATATGAAAAGCTCACATACTTAGATATTATTCCAATTGGTGAAAGAGTAAGAGATTTAATTTATTTAAAAGATCAAAAAAAAATTATTTTAATTTTGGAGAATAGTCCTTCTATAGCAGTGTTATACTAACAATTGATTTTAATAATTACAGTATGACGACTTATTAAGTGTTTCAGGTTTATTTGGCAAGTTGTCAGCGTAAACTCCATCAATATAATAGTGTAAATTACAAAGCAGGTACTGTTCGTTTGTTGAAAAATTATCTTCATTAACACCATAAACATAAATCTTAAAACCTAACTTTTTTGCGTGCTCAAAAAATTTATAGTTATTATAGATGGCTTCTCTACTGACAGAAAATCCATGTGGAGAAACCGATCGATTTGCTAATGAATTCAAATACTCTATTGAATAATTATTTCTCCATAAAATTCTTTGAGTAATCAAAATATTTTCGAAATTTAATTTTAAAGCACTATTGATAGATTTTTCTGTAAAAAGTTCAATTAATAATCTTTGGTCAATTTTTTTAAATTTATTTAAAATTAAATTAAGATTATTCAATTTATCTGTAACTAAAAAAGCATCTTTATTTTTGATAAACCATTTTACAATTTTTTCCTCATCTAATGGTGTATATTTTTGGTTAATTTTAATTTGTAAAAATTCATTACTAGCTGGAGGAATTTTCCCTGTAAAGCCCGATTTATCTTTCCATGACAACCAATCATGAACAGCTACAATTTTTCCATCAGAAGTTAAATTTAAATCAAGTTCAAAATATTTGATACCTTTCTCATAGTTAAGTTCTAAGGCTTCTAAAGAATTAGTTTTTAAATTTTTATCAATTTTACCTCCACCATGAGCAATGAATGTATCATTTTTTTTTAAGAAATTACTTGATATTTGAGATTGATTTTTAAAAATATTAAATCTTATTTTTTTAAATATTAATTTACAAGATAAATATTTTTTAGCAATAAAACTATATGTTTGTGGATAATTGGTTGATAGATTATTTTTAATAATAGATCTAAAATTATTCCAAATTGATGAAATATTTTTTTTGTTATTAGAGAATTTTTTAACTTTTTTTAAGAATTCATTTTTGTTTATTTTAATTATTCTTTTTTCATCCATAATTTTAAAATGGTTATTAATATCATTTTTAAACATTTTGATTGAAATTAAATAATGCCCCTGTATCTCTAAGAATTTAAGATACGCAAAATTGCAATTAATTTTTTGATCTTGAAAAATTAGATTTATAGAATTACATCTAGCAATAATTTCCAGACTATTCCTTTTTTTATTTAAAATTAAAAATTCATAAATTTTGTTATCAAAACTATCTTTTGAAAAGCCTAATTTATCAGTCTTTGGTGTATATACTTTGTCATTTATGAAAAATATTGGAAATTGTGATTCCAAGCCAGTATTAAATTTTAAGGTTAATTCATCTTTTTTTAATATTACTTTTTTAAAATCAATTTTGCTATTTATCTCTCTTAAGTTATTCTCAAAGCTAAATAAAATGTTTTCTAATTTAATATTTTTAGAGGATAATGATTTATTTTTCTCTTTATCTAATAAACTCGATCCCAAACCTATTTGTTTGCCTCCTTTAAGGTAATCTATTATGGTAGCAGGTATATCCAATTGATTTCCCGGGGTATTTATTATTACCTTCTTTTTTATATAGGGGTCAATAATTAAAAATAAGTTTCTTCTTTTTTTTTTATCTTTAAAAAAAGTTCTACTAACAGGAGAGGGGTTTAAAAGGTGATCTGATACTATTATGTAAAGGTTATTTTGTTCATCATCTGCACTAATTAAATCATCTATAAAGCTATTTAAATATTGATCTGTACAATAAACTGTTTTTAACAAGCTGGATTGAATATGACTGGCTTTCTGCTTACAATCCAAAGATAATAAACCATGCGGAGGATGTGTATCAAGTGTATTGATCCATATAGCAAAAGGTTTATTTTTTTTTTCAAGATTTAAAATTTTATTTTTTGAATAATTTAAAAGTAGATTATCATAAACTCCCCATTGACTTTTTTCGGCTCCTTTATTTTCTTTAATAATTCGGTCAAAACCTATTACATTTTTAATATTATGAATTTTATAAAAATTTCCATTACCAGCAAAATTTTCTGATGAACCTTGAATAGAAAGTAAATCATAATTTTTTTTTGCTAATAAATCAGACAAGCAATTAAATCCAGAATAGAATCTACTATCAATTATTGGTATTCCACAATTATTTGCAACTATACCTGCTATTGTCCAGCTAGTATATTCATCCACTTCAATTATGTTGCTAAAATCATAAATGTCATTTCTATTTGTGAGTGATAGTTTAAGTTTTTTTAATTCAGGGTTGGTATAAAAAGTTCTTTCTAAGCTCTCAGCTGTAATAAATATTAAATCTTTATTTTCAAACTTATCGGGTAAATTATTAATTTGATTAAAATGTGATTTAAAATCAAGGTTTTCAATTTTAACATCTGTAATAGATGTATTTATAAAACTTTTTGTGAGAGATAGTATTCCAGGATTTATGATGATAATTAATACAATTAAAGTCAGGTGATAATTTGATGATAAATTCAATCCACTAAAAGAAAAATTAGACCTTATAATAAAACCAAGAAAAAAAGAGATACAAAAAAAAATTAAATTTAATAAAAAGATTTTTAAGTATGGTTTATAACTTCCAGAAAATAAATTGTTATTTATATGGTACCAAAAAGCTCTATTGAACCCTTCGTCAGTGATAGCATCAACTGATATATATAAAAAAGTAGTTAAACCTATGAAGATAATTAATAACCAAAAACCTATTTTATTTTTAATAATACATAAGTTTTTAAAAAAAAAACCAACTAATATTGCATAGAAATAAATCATATAGTTTTGTAATTACATCTCTTAAATAACATATGTTTTATAAATATAAAAAGTTAATCACTTTATAATTAAATCAATTTTCTTAATTCCTAAATAAATTAAATTGATTTATAAACATCAAGGGTTTTATTTACTGTATTTGTCCAAGTAAAGCTTTTAGAAAAATTAATAAGATTAATCTTATCTTTTTTTAAATTTTTATCCTCAATTAAAATATTATTCAAATTGTGTATTAGAGACTCTTTGTTATTGTAATAAGTTGGATAATTTTTAAACAATTCTCTAAATACTTTAATATCATTTAATATGACTGGACAACCATATCTCATTGCTTCAAGTACATTTAGTCCAAATCCTTCATAGATAGAAGTGGAAACAAAAACTCTTGCACTGGAATATAAATTTTTTAATAAATTATCATCTCCATAAATATGGAAAAATTTATTTTGTAAATTATTTTTTTGAATAAATTTTTTTTCTTGTACATTTAATTTTTCTCCACCAAAACAAATTAAATTAAAGTTTTTATGTAATTTTTCTTTATCATTATATGCTTTTAGAAGAAGATCAAAATTTTTATAACGGTGTCTACTACCTACGTAAAGAATAAAATCTTTATTTGAAAAAGAATCATCTTTTTTAAGATAATATTCATTATTTTCTAATTTTTCTTCTAAGTGATCTGAACCATGATGGATTACTTTTACTCTATCTTCAGAAATTTTATATATATCTAAAAAATCATTTTTCGTGTTTTCTGAAACACATATAAAATAGTCAATGTTAGAGAAAATTTTTTTTTTATAATCAATAATGTTGTCAAAATCATTATAGTATTTAGAAAATTTTTCATGAATAAGATCGTGAATAGTTATTATTTTTTTTTTATTTTTTATTTTTGATAATTCATATGTGTAATATGTATCATGTATAATTGTGTATTTACTTTGTGATATTATGGAATTGCAAATATACTCATTGCATTTGCTAAATGCTTTAAAAAGAGGGTATCTAGGAAAATAAAAACCAAATTTATATTTTTTTTCTAGATTTTTCAAAAATATATTTTTATAAATTGGAGATATAATTTTAAAGTTTATCTTCTGTTTTATTAAATTTTTAAAAATTTCAGAAAAGTATCTAGAAATACCTCCATACTTTTGAGAAAAAAATATTGTATTATTAAAGATAATTTTCAAACTTTTATTTTTCTACTTTTAAAATTATTTAATTTGGAAAAAAATATTATCATTTATATTTTTATTTTAATCTCATTTTCAAATTTTTTTATAAGCCACCCTTTAAACTCTTCATAATGTGCTTCGCTTGAATAATTTTTTAAAAATTTTTCATTTATAAGATCTTTTCTAACAAAAAAAGCATTTACTCCAGTAATATTACATCCAACCAAGTAATAATTTTTTTTATTCAACATCAATTCAAATGATTTTAAAGATGCAGAAAATTGATCCGATCCATCCCATTCTAAATTTTCATCATAATCACATTCCCACTGGATTTTATCTCTTAATTTTGCATTATATTCAGCCACTATTACTCTAGGTTTACAAATATTTATCTTATTAAGTATATGGTATGTGTTTCTACTCAAATCAATTGACAATAAGTCAACATCCTCACTTACAAAATCAATATGTTCACCTAGCAGACTATTAACATTTTCTTTTGTTATTTTTTTTTGTTTAAAAAATAATCTTTTGTTATAAAAATTACTAAAATTTTTCTCAATTATCTTTTTATTTGTACTCATATCAATCCATAATCCTCTCCAGCCAGACACGAGTAGAAAGGTGGTATTACATTCAAGGCCATTTTGTACACCAAGCTCAATAAAACTTTTATTTTTTATACCAATTCTATTGAAAATTTCATCAATGATTCCATCTTCATCATTTTGGGAATAAACTTTAAAACCAAATTTTACTAGATTAAATGAATTTTTTTTATCTCTCTCTGCAATTAAGTCTTTATATAATTTTTCTAATAAAATTCGATTAATAGAATGAATTCTTGTGTTTCTTCCTACGTACCATAGAATTTTTGTTAAGTATTTTTTTATCATTGTTAAAATAATTTAAGGAAATATGCAAAATAACTTAAATTATATATAATAAAATATATATAGATTAAATTGACATTTTCCATGATAATTTTTCTAATAAATTCTTTATCTGTTAACATAACAATGATTATTAGAACCATAGGTTCAAAATATTTTTGAAAAACAAAAAAACCACTAGTAAATGTGCAGCAAATAATAAGAAAGATTATAATATTCTCTGGTCTATTAAAAAAAAATATTGTAATTGGAATTATCATTAGATAGCAGATAAAATAAAATAAGTAAAAATTATCAAAAAATAAGTTGTTTATTTTTAAAAAAATTCCACCACCAATGTTACCTGAATAAGTAAATTTCATTATACAAAAAGAAATTATTAAAAAAAATAGTAAAAAAATCGCTATATTTTTATATGTAAATTCATCATAAAATTTATTTTTATTCTTTAAGAAATAAGTAATAAAAAAAGGTAAAATATAAAATGAAACAATTGAAAAAGATATTAGGGTAGCAGAATAAAAATTTGTTATATTATTACTTAGCGAAGATATTACACCTGGGTTATTTAAAATAAAAATAAAACCAGGTATAGAAAAAATTAAATTAATAAAAATATAATAAATCATTACTTTAAAACTTTTATCTTTGATAATCCTGTAAAAATAAAAAATTGAAAAAACAACATAGTATTGTCTTATGTAGCTTGCGCACACTAAAAAAAAGGAAAATAGAACAAGATAAAGAAGTTCATTTTTTTCTGATTGATTATAAAATTTTTCAAAAAAATGTAATGAAATCAAAAAACAAATTAACGATGATATGTGTGAATTACCCCAAATTGCTGAAGATTGGAAATTAGGTAATATCAAAATTATACTGCTTAATGCTATTAAATTTAAATTGCTTAAATCTGGAAATCTTATCTTCAGAATTTTATAAAATAAAATTGGGAAACTTAATGAAAATATAAAATAATAAAATAAAAATTCTTCCTCATTTAAAAAAAAAAATATCTTTGCAACTATAATATGATGTAAAGGGAAATGTAGCACACGACTATCAATGCCATCTGGTGATTTACCAGCAACGTGAATATTTAGAAATTCAGAAATTGGATAAAGTCTTATTTTTTCAATAAAAATCCAGTGTGTGTCATGATCTGGTGCGAGTCCACCTGTTATATCCAATCTAAAATAAAAACTTATTAGAACAGATAATATAGAAAAGATTATAAAAGAAATTGTAATATATTTACTTTTCATTAAATTTTATTTTTAAAGGCCTAGCTCTTAAATTATTTTACTTGAGTTAAGTTAAAATCTTCTAATTTATAAATTTTATCACATAATTTTAGTGTTTCTTTTCTATGAGAAACAATAAATATTATTTTATCTTTACAATATTTAAATATATTTTCCATTACTATATTTTCAGTTTTAAGGTCTAATGAAGAAGTGGACTCATCCAAAAAAAATACCGAAGAATCTTTATATAAAGCTCTTGCAATTCCAATCCTTTGACGTTGTCCTCCAGAAATCATCATACCTTTTTCACCAATTTTTGTTTCTAACTTTTGATCAAGACTACTAATAAAATTTTCTAAATTAGCTATTTCTAAAACCATCTTTACTTTCTCGATGTCATGTTTTTTTGAATTTAATGTTATATTGTTTAAAATTGTGTCATTAAACAGAACTGTATCTTGAGGGACATAACTAATGTTTTGATATAAATCTTTTTTATTTTTAAATATATCATCCGAATTGTATTTTATTATTCCAGTTATTGGCTTTATTAAACCCAACATAAGATTAATTAAAGTTGTTTTTCCACAACCAGATTCTCCTATTATTCCAATTTTGTTAGACTTTTTAATATTAAGATTAATGTTCTTAATTAATATTTTTTCTTTATCGAAACTATAATTAATATTTTCTACTTTTATTTCATCTATATTAAAAATATTCGGTTTTTGATCAGATTTTATTTTGTAATTTATATTTTGATTAATATTTGACCCTAATTCTTTGAGCAAGTTTGTCTCACTTTCAACTATATTTATAGATGGCTGCATGTATTTGATTGATGATATTGCCGTAGATATATTTGTAAATGCTGGAACCAATCTTATTGATGCAACAGCTAGGAAAGATAAAATAGAAATTAATTCTGTACTCGATGCTTTATATATTGTGAAATAAATTGAAATTGAAACAATAAAAACTATGGTAATTATTTCTAGAAATAACCTTGGTGCTCTTCTAATTAAATCTGTAAAAAGTACAATTCCATTAATTCGATAGATATTCTTTGAAAATAGGTTGTGAAGGTAACCCTCTTTAAGATTAATCTTAATCTCTTTTATTGAAGAATATGTCTGATTTAAAATTTGAATTTGATTTTTAGTAAAAATTTGCATATCCTTTCCTGATTTAGTGAGCCATTTTTTTATAAAAAAAACGTAGAGCAAAACAAAAAATCCAAAAAGAAAAATTACAATAAGAGTAACCACTGGATCAATTTTATAAGTAATAATTATTATAAATAATAAGACTGACAACTCTAAAAAAAATCTTATATAATGACCAATTAGTCCAATAAAACGATTTACTTCACTTACATTTCTAACAATCTCTGCAGAAGACCTGGATGAGAAAAAGAGATAATCGGAATAAAGATAATTCTCAAACATAGTCCTTGATATTCGTGTGTTTAATTTTCTTAAAAATATTCCATTAAAAATAAAAAAAAACCCTAATAATAAATTTTTTATAATAAAAACTATTATCAATAAAAATGATATCCAAATAATAATTTTATGATTGTTAAATTCTAATAAAAAATTAAAAATTTCATAATTTGAAATATAATTCATTAGTTTATCTGGGTCTAAAATTGAAGTTACATATATTGGTATTGATGCTAAACTTATCATTTCTAATAATGTTACAAATAATGTAAATAAGAAGACCAAAAAAAGTGACCACTTTTCTTTTGGGTTTAAAATTTTAAAGATTCTTTTAAAATCGTTTATAATCATCGTTCACTTAGTAGCGCAAAATATCAAAATATCCTAATAATAATGGTTATTTTAATTTAGTTTTACCTTAATTATCTTGTTTAAATCTTTTAATAGAACTTAAAATAAACTCTTCAGAACTTTCTTGTAGTTTATCAATTTCTTCATTTATTTTTGTATAATCTAATTTTTTTTCAAAATTACTTTGATTTAGGATAATTCTATTTTTAATTTTCAATTTATTACTTAAGAAATCTAATTTATTTTTTCTATAAGGATCTTCAGTATACCAAAACTGTTTGTTGTACTTCAAAGAGAGCATAACCCCATGAAACATAGATGTAAAAACATAGTTTGAAAAATACAGAATGTTTAAAAATTCAAAAGGATTGGCGTCCAAATAATTTTTATCACACCATGAATTATAATAACCTACAGATATAGTTTTAATATTTTGAGATAAACAAAATTTTTTTATTTCAATAACTTGTTGTTTGGAAAAAAATTGACCATAAACCAAACAAAATTTAGATTCTGTAATATTATTTTGATTAAAGTTGTTTAATTCAGGATCATTTGTTTTTAGAAAAACTGGATCTAATACAATTTCTGAGTCAATATTAAAATTATTTTTTAGAAATTTATATGAACTATAATCTCTTACAGAAATAAGACTAAATTCATCAAAATGTTTTTTTAACTCTTCTTTAAATAACTTAGAGATTGTTAGAGATGAAGATGCGCCGAAGCTAGCTGCATAACTTAATTTGTTATTTCTATCATTTTTACCAAAAAAGTAAGTGTCATATCCAAAAAAAGGATTCGCAAAATTCCAAATTTCATCACTACCATAAATACTTATTGATTTACCATTATTAAAATTTTCTTTTTTAATTTTAGGCTTAACACAAATATATTTGTTCTTCCATCTTCTTAATTTATAAAACTTCTTTAATTGAAAAAAAAATTTTATGATATTTTTTGTTACTATTGGTTTAAACTCCTCTCTATATAAAAACTTTTTTGGTTGATATTCACTAAAATTAACATCTCCTTCATAATTTTTATTTATAAAACTTTTTAGGGTATAGCTTTGAAGTAACGCCCCATAATTATTTCCATAAAAAAATGTTTTAATATTAATTTTCATTTAATTTTATCTAGTAATATATTTTCTAATTTTATTCTATTCCCTGTCTTATCATTAATTATTTTTACTAGGGCTATTGCTTCATTGCTTTTTTTTGCTCCTTTATTTATTAAGCAGTTTATTGTTTTATCTGAGAGCGAAAAGTTTTTGAAGGAGTTTAAACCTAAATGTTCTTTATATTTAAAATTAATTTTTTTTCTTAAATTTGTTATATCTTTTTTAACAATTTTATTATTAATTAAGATTGTTAAAATTTTATGGTAGATAAAAAAATAAAAAAATTTAAAACAAACAAATTTTAAATCTGAGTAAATATCTTTTGTTGCAAATAAGCTGCCTAAATTTGGGTGTGTTTTTTCTTGGTATTTCGACCTATTACCTTTAATTTTATTTATTTTATATTCAATATAATTACTATTTTTGTGATTCTTAATAGGAATAAAAAAATTTGCTCCCACAATTATAAAATCTTTATTATGAAATATTGATTTTCTCCAGTTTAATTTAATATCTTTTTTTTTCATAAAAAAAATA
>TARA_B110000027_G_C16122343_1_pt1 | contig 12795 bp, 6 predicted proteins | sample TARA_B110000027 | Tara Oceans TARA_B110000027 (sample SAMEA4397101) | marine metagenome | biome: Polar Biome; feature: [SRF] surface water layer (ENVO:00010504); material: water (ENVO:00002006), including particulate matter (ENVO:01000060) such as... | depth 5 m
AGGTGCCCAAGGAGCAACAGGTAGTCAAGGTGCCCAAGGAGCCACTGGATCACAAGGAGCAACAGGTAGTCAAGGCGCCCAAGGAGCAATTGGAGCACAAGGACAGCCAGGAGCATTTATTCCCACATCCACAATTCGTTTTTGGTCAGCCGGACGCAGGATAAGTTCTCCTGCTTTTCCGATTCCATACTTGACTTTTGTGGACCTCAGCGGCTCGGTAGGTCTCCCAGGAATGCCCATTTTACCACATGGTATGGGAACATATTATAATGTCTACGGTGATGCTATTGGTTTTCTCGTGCGCGGTACGCCGATCGGATATGGAGAATATATGTCGTATAATGGTGAAATAATAGGTGCTGGGATTAATTTCTATGCCGACCCGAACGTCAGTTTTAAAATTCGTGTAGTTAATTATTCAACCGGTCGAGCTTTCAATTTCGCCCAGAATGCTGCCCCCAACCTGACGGGTTCTGTATCATACAACACAGCTATTCCTTTTCCTACTAATGGCACCACCGCAGGGGCGGGAGTCGTTACCACCAATCCTAATCCATATCCCTCAATTAAGTTCGCATCAGGAGAATATATAGGAATATACGTAGATGGGACACCCGTATCCAGTGGATTAGGCTACGATACGCTTAATATTGCAGTCGAAGGAACCCTATATTTAAATATTATTCCATAATTAAGAAATATTATAGATAAATAAAATTATTTATATATAATAAATGTCACATAAGTTAGTATTAATTCGTAATATAAGTGGTGGAATATTTTATTTGCCTGATAAATCACCATCAATAACAGACGCGGGAGATTTAGAAATGGGAAATGGATGTAATATAAATGCCCATAAAGTAAAGATTTTCTAATAGATAATATAATTTGGTTTAATGATTAAAATATTACCTGATTGATATAACTGGTTTTAATGAAGAAGAAATAGCATTTTATAATTCATTAAAATAATAATATAAATATAATTATTATTATTATTATTATTATTATTATGAAATTAAAATATACAAAAGATATTTGTGGTAATGATTTATTAACAGATGAAAATAACCAACATCAAGTAATGATGGAATGGGAAAAACCTTATATGAAAAAAACAATTGAATTATTTCAACCTTTTGGTAGAGTATTAGAGATAGGGTTTGGTATGGCTTATTCAGCTACTAATATTTGTGATTGTAGTAGCGTAACTGAATATAATGTAATAGAATGTTCGCCAGTAGTATGGAAAAAATTTGAAATTTGGCGTGTTGAACAATTAGAAAAAAGGCCAGAATTAATAATAAATTTGATAAAAGGTAGATGGGAAGATGTTATTGATGACGAAGGAATATTTGATTCTATTTACTTTGATGATTATAGTGGAGAAAGAGGACCAAAACAAAGAAGTGATGACTTTATCATGAGAATATTAAAAAATCATACAAAAATAGGTAGTAAATTTAGTTTTTATAGTACCGCATCGGTTAATGCTTATCCAAATGTCAAATGTTTATCGTGTGTAATTCATAAGTATAATATAGATATTCCGAAATATTGTAATTATGCTAGAGGAACCGAAATGTATGTTCCTGTATATATTAAAATATCTGATGATATAGATGATTTAGAAAAGAACATAGTAGGATATGATGTAGAAAAAACAAAAGAAGCATACAAAAATCAATTGGAAAAATATAATAATTATGTTTCTAATAATAAAGGACCAAAAGGACAATTAATAGTTGTTGATAATTTTTATAATAATGCGATGGAAACAAGAAATTATATTTTAACCCAGGAGTTTAAAGTAAGAGGGAATTATCCGGGACAAAGAACACAGTCATATGCGACAATAGAGTTAAAGAATATTATAGAAAAATATATAGAACCAATTGCTGGAAAAATAACAGATTGGCCTATGCATAAAGAAGGTGAAGATGTGTATAATGGTGCGTTTCAATACACAACATCAAGAGAACGGTCATGGATTCATAATGATGGATTTAATAATTGGGCAGCAGTATGTTATTTAACACCAAATGCTCCTGTAACATCAGGAACAGGATTTTATAAATTTTATGATGGAACAAGAAATTGTTTAGAATCAGAAGGAAGAGGAAATAAAGAAATAATTGACAAAGCGAGTCAAGATATGACGAAATGGCAGTTAGTAGATCAAGTAGGAAATATATTTAATCGATTAGTAATTTTTAATTCATTTAATTATCATATGAGTCAAGATTACTTTGGAACAGACAAAAACGATGGACGATTGTTCCAAGTATTTTTCTTTTCAACAGAGAGATAAATAATAATTAATTGAAGTTTTAATTAGTTATTATTAGTTATTATTATTTAATTTTATATAAGAATAAATTGGATTTTCTCTCATTTTTAAGTTTACAGAATATAAATATTTTTTGAATTGAGAAAAGATGAGTAACTATAATTAAAAACAGAAAAATCTTTATAAAATATTTTTTCAACAATAATTTTCATATTATTATTATACAATTTACTCCAATCTATATTTGTATCTTTTAATTCATTTTCATTCATTTTTATTAAATTATTTTCTAAATTATATTTTTTACAAAAATCATCATATTCTACTTGTAAATTTTCAAATTTAATAATATCTGTTGTCATTAAATTACCATGTTTATCTGTTAGAAAATCATTACAAGTATTAAATTGTGGTTCTTGTAAATAATATTTTTCTTCAAAATTTAAAATAAAATTTTCAAAAGATTCATTTTTATCAATAACGTCTTTTCTTTTTTTATAAAACTCATAAATAGAATATAATTTATCATATGGATTTCTGACAACTCCTAAAATTATACATTTATTATGGATAGGTTTAATAATATTTCTAGCAATTTCATGACTAAATCCAAAACCGTCTTTTAAAACATTACAATTACGTAAACATCGTCCAATAGCATATCCAGCAGTTTTGGGAATATGTATAAAAATAATATTTTTATAATGAATTTTATAAAATGGTTTTAAATAAATATCATAAGCAGGTGGTAAATTATCATTGTCTGTAATTGGTATATTTATTATTTTTATAGGTCTATCAAACAAGTCCTTTCCATTGTTTATTCGTTCTTTTATTAATTTTTCGTCAGTAAATTCTACTTTATTGTTTTCTTGATGAGTAAAGTTTTCAAGTTTATTTTTTATAAATTTTTCATTACCAAAATAGCTTAAATGCCATCCAGCGTTCTTAATAATAGGGCAATTATAAAATCGTATCTTATCACATCCTAATTTAAGTTCATTATATTTTTTAAAGGTAATTATTTTGGCGTGATACCATAAATGGTCCATCTTAGAATGTAAATTATAATAATATAAATCCATTTCAATTATATTTATATCTACTTTAATTTCATTATTTTTTATTTGTTCTAATATTTTAGGATTTGGTATTTCATCTAAATCGGTAATAGTGATAACATCATTATTTTGTAAAGATAATTTATCTATTCCTCTTGAAATACAGTCTCTTTGATAGCGTTCATTAATCCATTGTTCTTCTTTTTCAATATTTATATTTGGAAACTTATGTGTAAAATCATCTACAATTATATGTATAATTTTATGATTAAATTTTTCAAATAAATGTTTATTATCTTGATAAAATAATGGTTTTTCTTTACCGACATGAGTATGTGTTGCTTCAACTAATACAAAATAATCTACAACATCATTTAAAATATTTAAACGATAATTTAGCATTTCTAATTCGTTGTATAATGTAAAACAGTCTACAATTTTTGGTTTATTGTAATTTTTTTTTAATATTGTTAGTCCATTATTATTTGTAAAACGTTTATGTAAAACCCAATCATTATTATTCTTTAAAAAATCATCTATAGCAGGCCATAATCCCATTTTAACATCATCAACAGACATTGAAGAAGAAATAGATAATTCTTTAATATGTTCTTCTGATAAATTAGCTCTTATAGCTTCGCTCGTAAATTCATCAATTGTAGTATCATGCATAATAATATATTTATTAGTTAATTTACTGAATTTTGCCAATTCCTTTTTGAGGTGACCACCAACATGCCAAGAATCAATGAATGTTAAATCAACATTTTCTTTCAAATCTAAATCTAAGTCACTAACCCATTCATATGAAACATTTAAATGAGAAATTGATTTTGTATATTCAAGTAATTTACTTACATCACATGGTTCAATATCATTTAATATCATTTTTTTATTATTGCTATTATTAGTTATTAATCCATATACTAATGCCCACGATGATACAGAAGCACGCACCCCACATTCTAAAACAGAATTACATTCGGATGCATATTTATATAAAGTAGGTAAGTGTTCATAAATATCAACAGGATTCAAATAATAATCAAACGGGTTCTTATTTAAACACAATGTATCATATATTTTTTTCATAGATTGTTTGGAATTAGTTTCAGTCTGATTATTAATATCATTATATCTTGTATTAATAAAACACCAATCCGCGTCAGGTCCATTATTAGAGAATTTTTCTGCATAAACTTTCCATCCATTTTCAACCAAAAAATCTCTAGTTTGATTACATAGAGGAGCTCCCTTATTATATTCAGTATGTTGTAATTCTACTATAAGATATTTTGCATTATTGATAATATTCATAGAACCTTTTAATATATCCAATTCTGCTCCCTGCACATCTATTTTAACTAAATCAGGCATAGTAATATTTTTATTTTTAACAACTGTTTCTAGTCTCATACCAATTTTATGTTTAATATGATTTTCAGTAAAAATCTTTGATGAATTGGGATGCCCAATTTCCTTATAGTAAGAATTTCCTCCAGACAGTTCATCATTTTGATAAAAACTTATTCTTTTATAATCTTCATCACATAATACACCTACATTATACTCATAATTTGTATTATTTTGTTTGTTATATTCATCATAAAACAGTTTCATTTCTGTCATACCATCAAATAAATAAATTTTACTATTTTTCCAAATTTTATTAGCATTTTGTGTCCAATGTAATACACTAGAACCAATATCATAAATAATCATATTCTCTGGATAAAAATCTTTACTTAATTTTTCTAAAAAATTTATATGTTCGTTGGGAATATTAATTCGTGTATGAGTATCCTGTAAAATATTCAATACATAATTATTATGAGCTAATGAGCCTAATTTATTATTGTAATATTCAATAATTTGGGCTATATTAAAAAACTCATTATAGTCAATAAATTTAAGATTTGGATTTTTATTAATAAATTCTATATTCAGTTTATATGAGGTTTCAGATAGAATATTAAATCCAGATTCTAGTAAACGATCGCATCTTATATGTTCGAAAATATAACTGATAGTAGTACTAAGGTTTCCATGTATATTTAAAATTATTTTACATTTTGCTAATTCCATATCTCTATCGTCAGCCCATCCACCAATAATATTTACTGTAAAATTGTGTTTCTTTAAAAAATTTACTATCTTTTCTCTTCGCTCTGTCATAACCCCACCCATTGTTTTTAGAATACCAAAATCGAATTCTTTTTTAGTATTTTTATTTAAATTAATTAATTTTTCCAGTTCCTCATCACTACATTTATACGGTAAATATATCTTGTCTTTAATGTTAATTTCATTTTCCTGTAATATTTTTAAATTACTTTGACTATAATCGTAATATTCCAAATTAGGATATAATTTTAAAATATTAATTGTATGTTCTAATCTAACAGGAATATTTAACGGTTCTGTATTTAAAAAACTAAATTGAGTATTAGGTAAACTTTTAATTATCTCATTATAAAATATTTCATAAACAAATGTTATTTTAGAAGGATTTTCTGTTAAAATCCTATTTTTATCATTCGTTAAATGAATATTATGTTCAGGATAAACATAATTTAAATTATCAATATATTGTTGAATCATTTTAGTTTCAAAATATGGTGAACAATAAAAAAACCATTTCTTTTTATTCAATTCTAACATATTCGTCCATTCTTGAGCTCTATTTTCCCAACTACAACTTAAAGCATATTCTTTTCCCTTTTTTCTAAGTCCTGTTTTTCTCTCTCTACTCAAATTTAAAATACTTTCTATCTCATTTCCTCTTTCTACTTTTATTCCATATTCTCCTATTGTGTCATTTAATCCAGCTAATGGATAATATAGAGTTATTACTCCACACATTAACATTTCCATTGCTGTAATACAACTTGTTTCTGGAAATGTATTAGTATATAACCAATATTCACTCTCATTTGCTAATTTATATAATTCTTGAGTGTTTAATTTGCCATGATGAGTTATACTTGAATGCATATTGATAATTTCTAACATTTTTTCTTCATCTTGATTTTTAGGAAATGTATCATAACTAGATATATCTAGTGTTGCATCTGGTAATTTTTCTAATATTTTTGGCCATAGATCTAATAATATCTGTAAACCTCTATAAGCACAAGAAGTCCAAACAAATTTGTTTTTGACTTTTATATCAAGACTTATATTTTCTTTATTAAAATCTAATAAATTAATTCCATTATTAATTACTCTAATTTTATCTTTTAGATAACTGTGTCTTTCAATAATATTATTTTTATGCCACTCAGTAAGACAAATTACATAATCTATTATTTTATTTTTATTACTTAAAATATTATCTATTGAAGTATGTGTAAAATTAATAAATCCTGTACTATCATGTGCAGAAAGAAGTAATTGATAACATTTATAATTATTATATTTTTCAAAAAATGAAACATAACGAGAGACAATTATAGTATGGAAGTTATTCTCATTTAATAATTTTTGTAAATTATTATGATGAATATATTTAATATTATCTATTTCTTCTTCTAATTGATCTCCTGCAATAAAAATTTCATAATTTTTAGGTAAACATCTTGAGAGATAAATTACAGCCTTTTCTGAACCGCCGATAGACTGTTCTTTTAATGTACTATCATTCCATAAAAAATTCATATGTCCTGTGTAAATCAATATTTTATTAGATACTTCTTCGAGTGGAATTTTATGTGGAAAGTCATTTACTACTTCATTATATTTATTATCCAATTTACAAAACTGTTCTGGAAGATATTCATTGATATGGTTTGAAACCAAATTCCATAATTTTTTAACTAACTCTTTTTTGGTATCAAAATATTTTTCAAATAATTCTAATAATTTATCAATAAATGGTTTTTTATCTTTATCAAAATTCATATTATATGCATAACATGTAAAATTAGAAAGAGTAATTTCAACGCATTTATCATTTAATAATAGATTTTTGCAAGAATAATATCCGCTCATCCATTCATCAATATAACAAGAAGCGATAGAATTAAAATAATCAATATGATAATATCTTGTCATATCTAAAAATATTTTACCATTAGTATTAGTTAGTTTATAATTTTTCATTTTATCATATAAGAGATTTATAGCAAAATGATTATCTTTAGTAAAATAATATTCCATAATTTTAACGACGGTCTCTCGTCTCTCTCTATCGAAATGGATAGCTTTATACCAATAATTAATAGCATCTTCCATATTATTTAACTTTTTATAACTATCACCAAGATAATTACATGCGCAATACTTATATTGATTATCAGCAGGTAAATCTAAAAAGAGTTTAAACCATTCTATAGATTTTTCTATTAAATGGGCGTCTCGATAACTTTGGGCGCAATAATAAGCATATCTATATTTTAAACCTAAATCAGTGGTCTCCGTATTATATGCTTTTTCTAAAATTTCTGCATCATTTTTATATTTATCTGGATTTTTTGAGCGATCTCCTAATCTTCGACTTTCAAAATGATATTCTCTATCAATTAGTTCAATAGTAAAATTTGGTTTATAAACATTTAATAGTTCATGTAAAACACCAACATATTTTGCTATTTTTTCACGATTGTTAATTAAACATATTCTATCATAAGAAAATCCGGTACCAAATTTAAACTGATAGACATCTTTATCTAATTTATCTGGTAATTTAAAATCGCCGTGGATTAAATCATCAGCGTCAAAAAAGAATAAATAGTCACTTTTATTAAAAGCATGTTCTCTTGCCAAATTTCTATTATATGCAAAATCTTGCCATTTATCTTCAAATAGTTCACCAGGAATATTTTTCTCTCTAAAATAATCTTTAATAAATTCTTGTGTTCCATCAATAGAACCAGTATCAGAAATTACCCAATAGTCAAATGTTATATAATTTGTTAAATTATCTAAAGTCTCTCTAATAATATGTTTTTCATTTTTAACTATCATATTTAAACAAACTGATTGAATATGCATAATAATAATTATAATTATTATTATTATATTAATAATTATAATTATACTAATAAATATAAAGATTAATGAATTTTATTTATAAATGGAAAAAATTATACTTATAGTAATGGTAACTATCATATAAAATATAATAATCAATATTCAAATTTAACAATTGGAAATTTTTGTTCTATTTATAAATAAAGTTTCTTAACTATAACATTTAAGTAATAATATAAAAATATAATTACTCTTATATTATTATGTATTTAATTATTGGTTGTGGATTAACTGGTGCTACAATTGCTGAAAGAATTTCAAGCGAATTAAATAAAAAGGTAGTTATAATTGATCAACGAGACCATATTGGTGGTAATTGTTATGATTATATTGATAAAGAAACTGGTATTTTAATGTGTAAATATGGTGCACATATTTATAGAAGCAATGATAGTAATATTTGGAATTATATAAATAAATTTAGTAAATGGATAAGATGGGAACATAAGGTATTATCTTTTGTTGATAATAAATTTGTATCAGTTCCTGTAAATATAACAACTATTAATGAATTATGTGATGAAATGATCCAAACCCCTGAAGAATTAGAGAAATGGTTGGCTGCAAATCAAGTCAAATATGATGTAATAGAAAATAGTGAGCAAATGTGTAAATCAAGAGTAGGAAATATACTTTATGAAAAAATGTTCAGAAATTATACATATAAACAATGGAATAAATATCCAGAAGAACTTAATGCTTCAGTTTTACAAAATATTCCTATAAGAAAATCATTTGATACAAGATATTTTGATCATAAATATCAAGCTCTTCCAGAAAAAGGTTATACGGAATTTATTAAAAATATGTTGTCTAATACAAATATTGATATAAAATTAAATATTTCATATGATGAGTTTAAAGCTTCACACGATTTATCTGAATTTGATGGAATAATTTTTACAGGTCCTATTGACGACTATTTTAAAGACACAGGATTAGAAAAATTAGAGTATAGAAGTTTAATATTTGATATAAAACGATACAAAAATATGAATTATTATCAACCAAATTCAGTTATCAATTATCCAGAATTAAATGTACCAATTACAAGGATTGTAGAATATAAACACTTTTTGAACCAACAATCACAAGATACAATTATAGTATCAGAAACATCAACTAGTAATGGAGATCCATATTATCCGGTTCCAAATAAAAAAAATTTAGAATTATATGAGGCTTATAAAGTTCTTGCTGAAAAAGAAGAAAAAAATAATATATATTTTGTTGGTAGATTAGCTAATTATAAATATTTTAATATGGATCAAGCAATTGACAATGCTTTACAATTTTTTAATAATAATATAAAAATTTAATGAATTTATATATAAAGTTTCTTAATTATAATATAAAAATATGATTATTCTTATGTTATAATGAATTTTGAAATTTCTAAACAAAAAACTCCAACATTATGTTTTGGTACAATGTGTAAAAATGAAGAGGATTGTATTTTAGATACACTTAAAAGTGTATATAAATTTATAGATTATTGGATAGTTTGTGATACAGGTTCTACAGATAAGACGTGTGAATTAGTTACTGAATTTTTTAAAGAGAAAAATATTCCAGGAAAATTATATCATGATGAATGGAAAGGATTTCATATAAATAAAACATTGTTATTTGAAAGATGTCACGATACGGCTGATTATTTACTTCATTTAGATGCTGATGATTGGCTTGTTGGAGAGATAAATAAGGATGATATTATTAAACATAAATCAGATATTTATATGATTACTAATAAACGAGGATCAAATAATTGGGCAGCAAGTATGTTATATAATAATAGATTAAAGTGGAAATATTGTGGTGTAGCCCATAATATTATTAAGTGTTTAAATAAAGATGAAAAAGATTTAACAAAATCTGATTATTTTTTAAAAACTGAATTATGGGTAAATGCTGAAGAGAGAGGTATAAGAGCTTTAGATCCAAAAAAATACCACAAAGATGCTGAATTATTAAAAGGTCAGTTTTTTGATACATTATATGATGATCCTGATGGATTAAATAATCGTTCGTGTTTTTATACAGCGCAAAGTTATATGGATTCAGGACAAAATAGAGAAGCATTAAATTGGTATTGTCTCTATTTAAAATTACAAAATACTTGGATAGAAGAAAGATACGAATGTTATTTACGTATATCAGAATTATTAATACGATTAAAAAGATCTTTTGAAGAGATTGAAAATCAAATTAATAGATCTATTAAAATTTTCCCAGATCGTGCTGAAGGTTATTATATATTAGCACTACACTGTAATCATATTAACATGCAAGAAAAAGCATATCAATTATTTATGAAAGCACTAGATAAAAAATATGATGAGATAAAAGATAAATATACATTATTTGTAAGACCAAGAATGTATGGTAAATATATATATGATGAATTAAGTGTCTCTTGCTATTGGACAGAACGGATTGAAGAGGGCAAAAAATATTTAGATAAAATCATTGATGATGAAGAATTTAGTGATCATAAAGAACGATTTATTGATAATTTAAAGCATTTTAATAATAAATTAAATAAATAATCTAAATAATCCAAATAATCAAAATATTAGACATTTTTATATTCAAATGTCTAATATTTTAAGTTATAGATAAATCTTCTATTGTATTAGATTTATTATCTAATATTTCATGTTTGCAATTAGAATTTGCATATAATAAATTAAAATAGTTTTCTAACTCTATATCACTAGAACATAAAAGACTATAATATTTCATTCTATGAAAGCCTTTTTCTTCTAATTTTTGTATCATTTCATCATGAGATAAATTGTTACTTAAAAATAAAAAATCATTTCTAGGATTTTTATATAGTTCCACTAATTCTTCATTATCTATATTATCATTTATAATGCAATATTGGTTATCATAATCTAGATTGACTAACTTATTACAATATTTGTGTGTATAATTTTCTCTCTTCCAAATTTGTGAATGGTGAAAAATAAAATTTTCATCTTCATAAGCATCTAATTGTTTCATATTATCATTTACATTATACATTTGATAAAATTGTGGAAATATATGACAAGGTCCTATACGATTAATTTCACCATTTCTAATAAGAGAGAAATTGTTATTTCCGTTATTCATATATTGTATATATCCTAATTTATGTATTTTAACAATTTTTGTATTTAATGCCGTTTTTAATAATATCTCATAATCATCACAAATAGGTAAGAATTCTGAATAATTTTCTAATCTTAATAATACGCTCTTACGCCATATTCTTGGATGATTAGGACAACAAACAAGATGCGAAAGAGTAATATTGTTTATATTAGGTGTTATATAAACATTAACCCACTTATCATTATATTTTTGACAATAATATCCACCGTATCCTTTACAAATAAAATCTCCATATGAAAAATTTCTACCATCTTCATATATATTTATAAAATCCATATAGACAAATCCTACTTCCTCATCTTTATCAAATACTTCTGCAGCATCAACGAGACAATCTGATAATATTTCATCATCGTGATCTAATTCTAGAATATATTTTCCACGACAGAGAGAAACAGCCTCATTTTTTATATTTCCAATATTTCCAGAATTTTCACTACGACAATATAATCTAATTCTAGAATCATTTTTACATTTCTCTCTTAGAAAATCGAAATGATTTTTTTTACCATTTTCTGGAAGAGGTGTATCATCTATAATAATCCATTCCCAATCTTTTAGTTTCTGATTTTTTAGACTATTATAAACTCTATTAAATTTATCCCAAGTATTATAACAAGTAGTAAATATTGAAAATTCAGGTCTTTGAAGTTTTCTTTCCATAATTACATTATTTATATAACAATAATTAACTGTACTATTAAATTCTTCTATATTTAATATATTTTCTCTAGATTTATGAATCCATCTGTCTCTAAATCTATTTACTATATTTGGTAAAATAATATTATTGTATTCTTTTTCAGTATCACCAAAAGTTATTAATAAATGGTAATTTGGATTAAATAACCGATTTAAATCTTCTACTTTATCAGTTATATTAAAAGTACAATTATAACTCTGATTTAGTAAATAACTATCTATATCAGAATATTTATTAAATCTATAAAATATTATATTAGGATATTTCATATAAATATAGATAATAATGTAATTTTTATATATATTTATTATAATAAATATATATATATATGTTAACATATTCTCAATTTAATAGAAGAATTGCTGGACAATTATGTTCTTGCCCAGGACCACAAGGCGCTCAAGGAGCAATAGGGGCTCAAGGTGCTCAGGGAGCCACTGGATCACAAGGAGCACAAGGCTGTAAAGGACCCCAAGGCGCTCAAGGAGCAACAGGGGCTCAAGGTGCAACAGGTGCACAAGGACATACAGGTGCAACAGGTGCAC
>TARA_B110000027_G_scaffold99895_1_pt1 | contig 12767 bp, 12 predicted proteins | sample TARA_B110000027 | Tara Oceans TARA_B110000027 (sample SAMEA4397101) | marine metagenome | biome: Polar Biome; feature: [SRF] surface water layer (ENVO:00010504); material: water (ENVO:00002006), including particulate matter (ENVO:01000060) such as... | depth 5 m
TAATCAATAATTATTCAGATAATTTTGATCCTAATGTAAAAAAATTTCTTTTAAAGTCTTCTAAAGAGTTTTCTTTTGATAAAATATTTAATATTTTTAAAAAAGTAGAAAAGTTAAAAATATTAATTATTGGAGAGATAATAATTGACAAATATACATTCACAACGCCATTAGGAAAATCACCAAAAGAACAACTTGTTCCAGTTAAAATCAAAAAATCGGAAACATATGGAGGTGGGGTAATTGCCACTGCAAATCACATTTCAAATTTTGTTAAAGACTGCACGGTATTATCAATAATTGGGAATATGGAAAAAGATAAAAATAAGATTATAAAATTAATTAATAAGAATGTAAAAAAAAAAATTTTCACTATTGATGAGTCGCAAAATATAATAAAACATAGGTATATAGATAGTGAAAACAATAATAAACTTTTTCAAGTTTCAAGTATTTCAGAAATTTCAATAAATGCTGAAAAAGAAAAAAAGTTTTTAGACTATTTGAAAAAAAATATCAAATATTTTGATCAAATTATTGTTCATGATTTTGGTCAAGGACTAATTTCTGATAAAATTATAAGATTTTTACAAAAATATAATTCAAAACTTTCAGTAAATGTTCAAACTAATAGTTCTAATATTGGATACAATTATATAACCAAGTATTCAAAACTTAATTATTTTTCAATAGATGAGCCAGAAGCCAGACTAGCTTTACAAGATAAAGTATCTAATTCTAAAATATTAATGAAAAAATTGTCTAAAAAAATCAAATTTAAATTCGGTGCCATTACCTTTGGGAAAAAAGGTTCAAATATTTTTGATAAAAAAAATATTTATTTTGTACCAGCATTGACTTCAAACCCAGTAGATACGATGGGTGCAGGAGATGCACATTTTGCTATTAGTAGTTTGTTAACTAAAGTTAGTAAAGATATAAAGTTAATTTCATTTGTGGGTAACGTTGCTGGAGCCCTTAAGATACAATTTATAGGCCATAGAAAATCTATTCAAAAAATTGAATTTTTTAATTATATTAAAAGTGTGCTGAATATTTAAAATCAAAATATGAATAATTTCTTAAAAAATCTGTATTTTAAAAATTTTAATTAGTAGTTTGAAATTAATATTAACCCTAGGAGGAATTTTTTTATGAGAATTTTAATAACAGGCTGTGCTGGGTTTATTGGATTTCATGTTGCAAAAAAATTTTTAGATAAAAAATATAAAGTCTATGGTTTAGATAATATTAATAACTATTATTCAATTTCATTAAAAAAAAATAGATTAAAATTACTTAAAAAAAATAAAAATTTTTTGTTTAAGAAAATTGATATTTCCAATAGAGAAAAAATTAAAAATATTTTTAGAGAAAATAAATTTGATGCAGTTATTCATTTAGCTGCTCAGGCTGGTGTTAGATACTCCTTAAAAAAACCTTATGATTATTATGATAGTAACTTAATAGGCTTTTCTAATATTTTAGAAGAAACAAAAAATGCTAAAATTAAAAATTTTTTATTTGCAAGCTCAAGTAGTGTTTATGGTGAGTCGAACACACCACCATTTCATGAAAAAAAATCAAATACAGATAATCCATTACAAATTTATGCAGCTACAAAAAAATCTAACGAAATATTGGCTAAGGCATACTTCAATCTTTATAAATTTAAGATTATAGGTCTAAGGTTTTTTACCGTATATGGCAATTATGGAAGGCCAGATATGGCAATATTTGATTTTGTAAAAAATATCTTACAAAAAAAAATAATTTATATCAATAATTATGGCAATCATTATCGTGATTTTACACATATTAATTATGTTGCTGAAATAATATTTTCTTTAGTTGTGAAAGTTACAAAAAGTAAGAAAGCTTTTTTCAAAATTTTTAATATTGGCTCAAGCAGTCCAATTAAAATTATGAAAATTGTTAAACTTATACAAAAAATTTTAGGTGTAAAAGCAAAAATTAAATTTAGAAAGAAGCAAAAAGGAGACGTGCATGGTACTTTTTCAAATTCAAAAAGTATAAAAGCTTTTACTAAAATTAAAAATAATGTAAGCATTAAAGAGGGGTTAACTGAATTCATAAATTGGTACAAATATTATTTTAATGTTAAATAAATAATGCTTGTTAAAATGATATTATTTGCTTGCATGAATTTTTTTTCGAAAAGGTTTTTTATTTAAAATTATGAAAAAATTAAATGCACCAATCCTTATAACTGCTTATAATAGGTCTAAAAATTTTAAAAGATTAATTAATTCTATAAAATTTTATAAAACTAAGATTTATATTTCAATAGATGGACCTAAAAATGATTATGATAAAATTGAGCAGTTAAAGATTATTAGTTTCATTAAAAGAAATAAAAAAAATTTTAAAATTAAATATAGAATTCTAAATGAAAACCTTGGTTGTCAAAAAGCTACTTTTTCAAGCCTAGATTGGTTTTTTTCTCATGAGAAAAAAGGAATTATTATGGAGGATGATAATTTACCATCATTAAGTTTTTTTAAATTTTGTAACGAACTTTTAATCAAGTATTACAATGATAAAAAAATATTTTCTATATCAGGTTATATTCCTTTTAAAAAAACAGAAGTAGATACAGATTTTTTTTTTTCAAAAATATTTATGAGCTGGGGGTGGGCAACCTGGAGAAGTAGATGGTTGATTGCAAAAAAATTTATTCCAGAAGAGAGATGGGTTAAGCTTTTAAATACCAAAGAGTGGAATTTATTTTTAAATGAGAATATTAAAGAAAGATATTTTAATAAAGTATATAATTTAATTTTATTAAATAAAATAGACAGCTGGTCATTTTTATGGATGTTATTTGGCACTGCAAATAAATCAAAATTTATATTACCAAAATATAACTTAGTAAAAAATACTGGAACACAAACATACGGAGCAAATTATGTTCCAAGTAACTTTGAATATGCTAATTCTAAAAGCTTTCAATTTAATATTGAACACTACCCAAAAACAAACTCTTATAACAAAAAATTAGATAGACTTCTTTTTAATTATAATTTTAGACCTAAAAATCAACTATATCCTTGGAGAATTATCTTTATAATTAAATCTTTATTTTTTGACCCAAAATTCTTTTTTTCAAAAATAAAGATCTTTATTAAAAATTTTTTTAATTAATAATTTTATTTATTTATTTAAATATTTCTGCTTTATATAACTATCATCACTCTTTATCTCTTTGCAGTATAGGTTAGTACATGTTAATAAATGAATTAATCACAACATGAAACAACCCTCTTTAGCAATTTTCGCAAATTTCTTTATTGACAACGAAGAACGTTTACAAAGAATGAAAGACTCATTTAATTCCTTTAAAGAAGCGGAGCCTAATCAGTGGGTTATCAATATTAGAGGAAGTCTTAAGTATGAAGCTGGTAATTTTCTAAAAGAAAAGTTAAGAGAAAAGCTTAACCTCTTTTACTTACAAAGTGGTAGGGGTTGGTTTTATGACTCCAATTCTATTGCTAGCAAGATTGACTCAAACTATGTTTTATTTTGGGTTGAAGATCATATTTTAATTAATTCTCCTAATAACTTGAACAATTGTATTGCCGAAATGAATAAATTTAATGTTGACCAACTTTTATATTCATTTTTAATAAGTGATATTAAAAAAAAATTTGCTATCGTTGAGCCATATAAATCTGGAGAGTATATAAAAGTACTAAAGTTAGATTCTGAAACTTGTTTAAAAACTCGAAAATTATTTGGTGAGTTTTATACTGTTTCTTGTCCAACTATAATGTCTAAAAATTTTTTTACAAAAATTCTTTTGTCTCGAAAACCATATTTAAAGCGATGGCCAAGAAATGTACCTTTTGACTTTGAAAAATTATCAAAAGATAATATTGCTAAAGTTATTTGGCACGCAATACCAAATCAGGAACTATTTGCTGTGATTGATGATAATCATGGTCAACCTGGCTATTCTTTAATATCTAGAGGATTATATCCTAACCGAATTTCGAGAGATTCTTTAAAAAATCTAGAATTTAATTATTCATCTGAAAAAAGAAAAAAATTAAAAAATATAGTCCCTAAAAAAATTAGATTTTTTATTTTTTTACTTTTTCGTTTTGTTAGAAGTATATTTTATACACTAAATTTATTCTGGAATAAATAATGATACATAAATTTTTTTTTATAATATATTTTTATCAACAATATTTAGAGAAAGTTTTTTTTAAATAATGAGCAAAGATTTATTTATAAATTTTATTAAAAGCTTTATTAAACTAAATCGATTTTATTGCAGACAACTAGAAAAAAATTTTCCTAATTTTTTTGGTGATCCTGATAATTATAATGAAGATATAAAAAAGTTAATTGATTCTTATATAAAAGATAACTCACCTAGAAGTATTTTAGAGGCTGGGGGTGTAAATAGACCAATTCTTAAAAAATCTAATGACTATATTTATTTTGGATTAGATATAGATGATCAACCTTCATATCATAATATTTATGATACTTTTTTATTCCAATCTATTGAAAAACCATTAGATCAAAAATTTGATTTAATAATATCTAAAACGTTGCTTGAACATGTTCCTGATAACACTAAAAGTTTAAAGGTCATTTATGATGCCCTTCAAAATAATGGTATGATGATGCACTACATTCCATGTAAATATCATTTTTATTCTATGATACTTAGAATGATTGGATCAAAGTTGCAAAAATTTTTAATTCATTATTTGCGTCCAGAAACGGAATTTGTCACAGGTTATCCTGTATTTTTTAACAAATGTTCAGCACACTCAATGGAAAATCTTTGTAAAAACATTGGTTTTAGAAAGGTTGAAATCAAAACTTATTATAGAGCAACTGATTATTTTTCATTTTTTGTACCTGTTTTTGTGATTATATCGATATTTGAAAATTTATTTAAGTTTTTTGATCTTAAAGTGTTTGCTAGTGGTATAATTTTAGTTGCTAAAAAATAGAAAAAAAGACTAATATATAAAAATTTTATAACTATAAAACTTTACCAACTTCAAAAAAAATTTATAATAAAAAAATAAACCAAAAACAAAAAAACTTTTTTATGAAAGCTGTAATCTTAGCAGGTGGTCTTGGTACTCGCCTTTCAGAAGAAACAGATCTTAAACCAAAACCGATGGTTGAGATTGATAACAAGCCTATCCTGTGGCATATCATGAAGATTTATTCAACACATGGAATTAATGATTTCATTATTTGCTGTGGTTATAAAGGTTACATAATAAAAGAATATTTTAAAAATTATTTTCTTCACATGTCTGATGTTACATTTTCTATGAGTGACAATAGTATGCATGTACATCAAAACAATGCAGAACCCTGGACTGTTACCTTGGTTAATACAGGTGATAATACTATGACAGGTGGACGTTTAAAGCGAGTGATGAACTACCTTAAAGATGAAGAAGCATTTTGTCTTACTTATGGTGATGGTGTGGGGAATATAAATATTTCAGATTTAATTGCTTTTCATAATCAGCATGGCAAACAGGCAACTGTTACAGTGACTCAGCGAGCTGGACGCTATGGAGCTTTGAAAATTGATGCAAATAATTCTGTCACTCATTTTCATGAAAAGCCACATGGTGATGGTGATTGGATCAATGGTGGTTTTTTTGTATTACGACCAAGTGTGATTGATCAGATTAAAGATGATCAAACTAGTTTTGAAAGTGAAATACTTGTTAACCTTACAACAAAGGATCAACTTGTTGCATTTAAACACGATGACTTTTGGATGCCAATGGATACTTTAAGAGATAAAATTATTTTGAATAAGCTATGGGATAGCGGCAAGGCCCCTTGGAAAGTTTGGAGATGAACCTAAAAAAATTATTTTAAATGAACTATTTGAACTTCAAAGTAAAATGATAGGGCTGATGGTTACTAAAATTGTCCCTCAAGAGATTTATGAGATACCAATTCTAAAAAAATATTCAGAACAGTGCACAATTTTTTTAGAAACAAAGCTAAGTCATTGGATTTTTTTAAATAACTGTAAAGCTAAAGTGATATCTATTATATGAATACACCATTGATTTGGTTAATTGGAGCTAGCGCTATTTCACAGGATTATGCACTAGTTTTAACAAGCTTAAAAAAGCGTTTTGATGTGATTTGTCGAAGTGAAAGTTCAGCATTATCATTTAAAAATGTAACAGGTCACAATGTAAGAGTAGGAGGGCTAAACGCTAATTTAAAAAAAACTGCTGCCCCACAAATAGCTATTGTTGCTGTAGGTGTTGATCAATTAGCAAGTGTAGCTGAAGATTTAATTCATTCAGGAACAAAACGTATACTTTTAGAAAAACCAGGGGCTCTTAATCTTGAAGAAATCTACTCACTTAATGCCTTGGCTAATGAAAAAAAAGCAGAAGTATTTATTGCTTATAATAGACGTTTTTATCATTCAGTTCAGCAATTACGGAACTTAATAGTTGAAGACGGAGGTATTTTGAGTGTTAATTTTGAATTTACTGAATGGGCACATACTATAGAGCCTTTACAAAAAGGCATTGGTGTTAAAGAGAATTGGTTGATTGGAAATTCCTCACATGTTATTGATCTTGTTTTTCATCTGTGTGGTAAACCAAAAGATTGGAAGTGTTGGCATGGAGGCAGTTTAGATTGGCATCCTACTTCTGCTCGATTTTGTGGCTCTGGTATTACCGATAAGGGTGTTATGTTTTCTTATCTTTCTGATTGGCAAGCGCCTGGACGTTGGAGTATAGAGCTGATGACGGCTCGGAATCGTTTTATTCTAAGACCTATGGAACAACTAAAAGTAATTAAGCTAGGCAGTCTCTTAGTCGAGTCTATTAATCCAGTAAATCAACTTGATAAAGACTTTAAGCCTGGCATTTTTGAACAAACTAAAAACTTTTTAGAAAGCAAAAATTCATTATTTTGCACTTTGTCAGAACAATCTGAAAATATGAAAACTTATTCTAAAATGGCAGGCTATATATAGAGTGATTTAATGTTTAACAATAAAAAAAATTAAAGTTATGATTATAAATAATACTTTTGTAAAAAATGAATACATCAATAAAGATGTTAATAAATTTTCATATAAAAAATATAATTTGATTAACTAATTCAATTTATTGAGAAATGATAACAGGAATAATTTTTGATGCAGTACGTAAAAATGGTGGAAGTTATCAAATGTCAATTAATAATTTATTAACATTTGTAGATAATTTTAAAAAAAATAAAATAAAACACATAGTATTAACACACAATAAAAATTTAGATTTAGATAAATTAAAAATAAAATATCAAATAATTAAAATATCAATATGGGATTATATTTTTTGTATTTTTCAAAATATAAAAGTTTTAAAATTTTTTCTAAAGATATTTAATCTTTACTCACCTTTTGAAAAAAAACTTAGTAAAAAAAATATTCATTTGTTAATTTTTTTTTTTACTTCATGGAAGGCATTTTTACTAAAAAAAATAAATTTTACTGCGACTATTTTGGATACATGTCATTTAGACTTTCAAGGTAAAAAAAAATTTAAAGAAATTAATTTCTATGTTTTTTGGTTTCGAGAATATATATACAAAAATATTTTACCATTAGCATATTGTATAATTACTGAGTCTGATGATTTAAAAAAAAAAATAGTAAAATTATATAAATTAAAATTTAATTCTATTATTTCGATATCAAATTTACCATTTATTTTGATGAAGAATAAAAAAAAATTAAATATAAAAAGAGATCTATTGATTAAATATAATATTGTTGGAAAGTTTTATTTTTATCCTGCACAATTTTGGGAGCACAAAAACCATATAATTATTCTCAAAGCTATTAAAAAACTAAAACTTAAAGAAATAAATACTAACTTTATATTTTGTGGAAAAGATCAAGGAAATTTAAAATATATTAATAATAAAATTTCAGAATATGGAATTCAAGATAATGTAAAAATTATTGGCTATGTAAGAGATGATGAATTATTGGAATTATATAAATTAAGTATTGCATTAGTTATGCCGAGTTATTTTGGCCCAACAAATATTCCACCAGTAGAAGCTTGGTCATTGAAAGTACCTGTTGCATACTCTTCTTTAAATATTAATCATGGTAAAAACGCAGCAGTTTATTTTGATCCAGACTCGGTTAATGATTTAGTAAAAGCAATTTTAAAATTAGATACCCTAAAAATACGTAATAAATTAATTTTTAATGGTATCAAAAGATTTAAAAATATAAAGAAAGAGAATAAATCAGGACACAAAAAATTTACATCTTATGTCTCTAGACTTATAGAAAATAGTGAAAATTCAATTAATTAAAATAAATATAAATTTATTGAAATTCTCTAAAGATTTTAGATTTACTTATAGCTCTCACACCATTTGCTGAGAGATGTATTGTATCAGCAAACATGCTACAATTTTTAAAAAAACTATTATTAAGTGAACTATTTAATTTTATCAAATTTTGTAGCTTCATATTTAAAAATTTTTTTTCCATTTCCAATGCAACGTTCTCTCTTTGATAAACTGGTGAAATAAAAAAAAATATTTTTGTATTATTGTCTGAATATAATTTAAGTAGATCTTGGGATTTATTGTATATTTGTATTTCAGAATCCTTGCTAAAAAAATGTTGAATTAAATCACTAGTTTTTGGGTTAGCACAAACAGCTTTTGGCATCTTGTAATTGTTAGTCCACAATTGATCTTTTTCTGGAAATAAAAAATAATATAAAACTCTATAAAAAAGTTCATTATTTATTTTAGAAACTGGTAGATATTTTTCAAAGAAAAATTTTCTCTTACATTCTTGTTCAATACTTTTTTTTTCAAAATAAAATTTTAAATCATAAAAAATTGAATATGGGCACTGTACTTGATCATCAATAAGTGATGTAATTTCAATGTATATTATTTTATTTATTTTCTGTTTTTTTTTTATTGATTTAATAATATTTTCAATTTGAAATGAATTCATCGAATTCTGTGACAAATTAAAAACTTTTTTTATTGTTTTTAGATTTTGCATATTAAATGGAACTCCTCTAGAATTTCCAATAAAATAAATAGAACTATCTATTTGTTGTGCGCTATAAATTTTTGATAGTCTGTGATTAGAATTTTTTATAATATAATTTGTTATAAATGAAAATAAAACAAGTACAAAAATACCAAATAGTATTCCTAACAAGAATTTTTTAAAATTGAAAATATATAAAAGAAGTTTCATTAAAATTTGCAAAACATATTATTAAAGATAGTAACATTGTTATTAAAAATCCATATAGATAATAATTACCCCGTATCAATATAAAATTTTTTTTATTAATTAAACTTTCAACAAATAATAAAATTAATATTAAAAGTAAATTTCTAATTACATAAAATTTTTCAATTATTTGTGAAAACTCAAACATTTCATAGAAATTAATAGTTTTAATAAAAAGAATTAGGCTTTCAAAAGATGGAAGACCAAATGGTATAAATATGATTGCAACTAAAATGAAAGTATATATTTTTTTTAAAATTTTAATTTTTATATCTATTTTGAAGTAAAATTTATTTAATTTTTCTATACATAGAAAAATGCCATGCAGAGCACCCCAAATAATAAAATTAAAAGATGCACCATGCCATAACCCCCCTAGCAGCATTACGATCAAAATATTTCTACAAGTTTTATACAATCCAAACTTGCTACCTCCGATTGGTATATATAAATAATCTCTTAGAAATGAAGATAGAGATATGTGCCATCTTCTCCAAAAATCAGTTAAATTAATAGAAAAAAAAGGATTTTTGAAGTTAGCTGGAATATTGAGACCAATCATTTTTGCTATACCAATTGATATAAGAGAGTATCCTGCAAAATCTGAATATATTAAAAATGTATAAAAAAAAGATCCCATTAAGAGAGTAGGTGAATTTACTTCTATTATGTGATTAAAAACATTATCAACATAAAGAACTAGGTTGTTTGAAATACATAGCTTTAAAAAATAACCCCACAATATAAGCATTAAGGCTGATCTAATGTTTTTATAATTAAAAATGATGCCTCTTTTAATTTGAGGGATAAATGAATTCGGGCGAACTAGAGGTCCAGCAATTAAATTTGGAAAAAAAAGAAAAAATACCAAAAAATTTATGAGAGAAGTATTAATTAATTTTTTTTTATATACATCAACAACATACATTATTGATTGAAATGTATAAAATGAAATTCCAATAGGAAGAATAATTTTTATAAAAATTGAATTATCTAATTCTAAACTAAGTACATCACTAATAAAAAAATTAAAATATTTGAAAATAAATAAGATTAGCAAAGGTATAATTAAACCTATAAGCAAATATTTTTTTCTATGAGTTGAATTTAACTGAATCTGATGTCCAATTAACCAAATAAATAAAGCTTCGGCTAAAAGCAAAAGACAAAAATAAACATTCCAGTAAGCATAGAAAAAAATTGAGAAAAGGATAGTTACTATTTTCCATTGATTGCGTAGAAAAAAAATAAAAAAAATAAAAGTAAAAAAAAATAATAAAAAGGGAATTGAGTTAAATAGCATAATTAAAGATTAAAGATTTAAATAATTTTAACTTTTATCATTATATATTTTTTTGTTTTAAACTGAATAATAAATTTTTACTATATCAAAATACTTTAAATACTGATTTGTGTGGTTATTATAATTTATTGTTAGTTTAGATGCTTTAATTTTACTGTTAGCTTTTTCATTTAAAAAAATGTTAATTATTTTTTCATTATTAAAATTTAAAAAATTTAACTTCTCCTTATTGAAAAAATTAACCTTATTAAAAAATATTTTTTCATAGATAACATCTACATGATTATTAAAAGCATCAATAGTAAATATATTATAGGGATTTTCTCCTGAATTAATAATAAATTTAGTTTTTTTTAGTAGAAAATTAGTTTTTTCTCTAGTTATAAAACCAAGGTTTTTTATTTTTTTAAAGTTAAGATGATCACCAATAACATAAATATTCAAATTTTTTTTTAATGCAATTTTAAGAAATTTATTTCTTAAATCATTATTTTTTACAGAATAATTTCTATTATAGATTAAAAAGTCAATATTTTTTTTATTTTTTTTATTTTTTAATTTAATTAAATGAATTAGGTAATTGAAAAAAACTCTATTTTTATTTTTTTTTGAAATTAAAGTTTTTAATAAATCTGTAGAAAAGTAAATTTTATCTTGTCTGCTAAATAAAATTTTTAAGCTGCATTGAAATAAAATATTATTCAAATATCTTCTTAAAAAGAAATTAAGATTTGTAATTTTTTTTTTAAAAATAAATCCAGTGATAGGACCTAGATGTGTCCTTGGGGGTAAAAAAATAAAAAGAAATAAATTCCACAAAGGTAAAAAATTTAAATAACATACACCTCTACCTTTAAAGTAATTTAACCATAAATATAAAATACCTATTAATGGATTAAAATAATTTTCAAAAAAATTTAAATTGAGTTTTGAGTTTTTTATATTATTGATATTAAGATCTTTTAGATTTCCATTGATTATATTGTAGTCTCCATGAGGCGTCTTTACAAAAATTTTCTTTTTTTTAATTTCGGATAAGCTTTTAATATAGTGTCTAGCAAGAATTCCTTCTCCTCTGTTTGATGAAAAATCACATGCCCAACAATAAAGATCAAATTTAGGATTTAGTTTCATAATTATCTTTAAAATTTTAAATTTAATTAAGTTGATTATCTATAATTATTTTATTTATAAATTTTACTAATTTTTTTGTAATCAACTCTATCATATTTAAAGTAATAAATTATTTTATAGAAAGAGTCTTTACCAACTATTTTTAACAAAGAAAATTTTAATAATTCTTTTATTATTGAGATGATTCCAGTATTTTTTTTCATTTTTAATGATCGTCTGCTTGGTAAATTAGAAACCCCGCCAAGATAAAATATTGTTAACACTTTATAAATTTTCTTGATATTAAATTTTTTAACATTATTTTCCATCCATAGACCATCAGCTGTAACTTTATTTTTTATATTGAAGCCAGGATCCTTGTTTGCTTCAGGTCTAACAAATGAGCTGTGTGTTAAAAATTTATCAGAAAAAAATATTTTTTTTTTTGGTATAAAATAGTCTTTATTATTGGATAAAACTGAAATTAACATCAAACATGACTTGAATTTATTATCACTATTAATAATTTCAGAAATTTTTTTTAAAGATGATTTTGAAGCAAAAGTATCACCAGCGTTTAAAAAAATTAAATGCTTATTTCTACTTTTTGTTAGTCCATAATTCATTGCTTCATATATTGAGCTATTTTTTTTATAAAAAAAAAAACGTTTTGTAGTTTTAAAATTTTTATGTAACTTTTTCAGTGTTGTCTTAGATATAATTAAATTTTTATATTTCTTATATTTTTGATCATCTATTGATTTTAACGTTAATTCTAATGAGTTAATAGTGCCATCAGTTATTGTAACAATATTTATATCTTTCTTTTTCACAATTTAAGTCTTTTTAATAATTCTAATATTTAAATTAACTAGTTTTTTATCTAGATATTTGCCTTTCAAATAAATAAAAAAAGTTGAAATTAGTCTTTGGGATCTTCTTATCGTTTCGTATCTTAGTCTCCAAATGAATTCAACTGGATAAAGATATTTAGGAACTTCTTTTTCTAAACCAGATAAAATATTAATTGATCCACCT
>TARA_B110000027_G_scaffold12791_1_pt1 | contig 12732 bp, 17 predicted proteins | sample TARA_B110000027 | Tara Oceans TARA_B110000027 (sample SAMEA4397101) | marine metagenome | biome: Polar Biome; feature: [SRF] surface water layer (ENVO:00010504); material: water (ENVO:00002006), including particulate matter (ENVO:01000060) such as... | depth 5 m
ACAGGAGCTGTAAGCATAATAGGTGGTGATGCATACATTAACTCTGTAATCGACTATAATTACGGTCGTGGAGCTCAAAGTACTTCTGATACCTTCGGATTTAGTAATAATGTAGTAGGGATAATAAATTCCACCATGGCAGCCGCCGGAGGTACTGTGGTTACACCGTACTTTACAGGAATTATCTCAACCCAAGGAAACGATGCAGTTACACAAGGACCAGTTGGAACACGGCCGACATGGGTAGGAACATTTGCTTTAGATTTAGAATCACTAGTACCGGCAACAGCAACAAAGCGATACTTTATTATAAGTTAAATGGAAGATAAACCGTATATAGAGCAAGGAGAAGTAAGAACATTTACACAGGATATAGGGGAAGAAGAACTAGTCTGGCATCGAGACAGAGAGGATAGGGTAATAGATGCACATCACACAACAGATTGGATGTTTCAATTTGACAATCAACTACCAGGAAAGATAACTCGATTGCTATTTATACCAAAGAATACATATCACCGACTAATTAAAGGTACAGGTGACCTAATAATAAGAGTAAAGAAATTATGAAACTAACCGACATTATACTAGAAGGCTGGACACCAGACACAAGTACATTTAACGGAGTAACAACCGATAAAAATATTGCAGGAAGTACGGATAACAAAGAAGACTTCTTTAAACACCTAGATAACCTACCGGACACAGTTACAAGTATTAAAGTACCTATCAACACTAAAAACTTTAAAACAAGTTCTGATGAAAGAGTAATAGAAAACTCCCCTGGATATAAGGAAGAGATAAAAGCTATAGTAGGTAAATTAGACGCTGAGTATCAAGAAAAAGGACAGAAAGTAACTGAGTACATTTTAAATGCATTCGATTATAAAGAAAACAAACTGTACATAGACCTCAGCACAAAAGAAAGCGACGACTTCGGAAAAGCTATGAGCCGAGGAGATTACGGTCCATTAGACTAATCTCTTATGAAGTTATTTAAAATAATACTAGAAGGGCCATTAGAGTACGATCCTGCTTTTAATAAAGTTGTAGATAACATAGAAGATGAAGGAGGTAAGTATCTAGGTTCAGGAGACTACGGCTCTGTGTACTTACATAACGGAAGAGCCGTTAAAGTAACTACAGACGAAATAGAACTAGAACACGCAGAAATACTTAAAGGTATAAAGACGAATAACTTCGTGCATATATATGATGTAGAGAGGTTAGAAGATAAGCTAGGTATAATTACTATGGAGGTTATGGGAAAATATAAAGGAGAAGTCCCTGACGACTTCATAGACGCTTTAGAGAGAGAAGCTGAAAACCTCAATATAGATCCAGAAGAGTTAGATATAAGACCAGACAACTTCATGATACACCCAAAATCAGGTAAGTTAAAAATGACTGACGTTTAGTTGGCGGACTGTAAAAAAGTTCTTATATTATATAATTAAATGTTATAAATGGATTATACCTTTTTATTAGGTTCAATAGAGAACGTATTAGGCAAGAGTAGTAAGAGAGCTAAAGATAATTATGCTTTTCACTGCCCTTTCTGCAGTCACCGTAAACCTAAGTTAGAGGTTAGTATGGTCACCAACGATGAAGGTAAAAACTTCTGGGAGTGCTGGGTATGTAAAACAAGAGGACAATCGATATACTCACTACTAAAGCAGCTAAACATACCAAAGAATGAAGCACAGGAAGTACTTAAGTATGTAAAAAAAGGAAAAAAATACGAATACAAAAACGATGAAGTAGTCGAGCTTCCAAAAGAGTTTCAAGAACTATACACTGCTAGTAAAGAGTCTGTAATTGCTAATAAAGTAAGAAGGTACCTATATGAGAGAGGATTTAGCGACAATGATTTTGTTAAATATAATGTTGGATATACAACAAGCGGAGAATATGGAGGACGAATCATTATTCCAAGTTATTCTGAGTCCAATAGGCTCAATTATTTTATTGCAAGAACTTATGAAGGAAACTACTTTAAGTACAAAAACCCAGTAGTATCTAAAGATATAGTCTTTTTTGAAAACCTAATCAACTGGAGTAAACCAGTAATACTATGCGAAGGTGTATTTGACGCAATTGCAATTAAGAGAAACGCTATACCACTATTAGGAACCACTCTAGCCCCGTCTCTATGGAAAAAACTACTCGGAGGAGGTACAACAGATATATACATAGCATTAGATAAAGATGCGCAAAAACACGCTATGAAGATTGCAGAAGACCTACTTGCGGCAGGATTTAGGATTTTTCTACTAAGATTACCAGATAAAGATCCTTCAGAACTAGGATTTAGAACAATAACTAAACTATTACAATCAGCAACAGAACTAAACTTTAAACAAATAATGTTGCAAAAATTAGATTTATGATAAAACAAGGAACAGATGTGTTAAAAGAACATAAGAGTAAGAGGTTAACTTTTGACGCTAAGTTAAAGCAAATTAACTTTCTTAACAGTAGAATGTATAAACGCGCTGAGAATAAGTATTACCCTTCAGTTACTACAATACTACAGTACATGCCCAAAAACAGGTTCTTCCAAACCTGGCTCAAAGATGTAGGACATAACTCTGATATTATAATGAGGAAAGCTGGGAAAGAAGGTACACAAGTACACGAAGCATCAGAAAAACTTGTATTAGGGGAAACAGTAGAATGGTTAGATCAGTACGGAAAAGCAAAATACAGTGAATTAGTATGGAGTATGATATTAAAGTTCGCAGACTTTTGGAACGAAACTAAACCAGAACTTATTTCAACTGAAGACTTCGTATTCTCAGACGAACACCTCTATGCAGGTACTGCAGATTTAGTAGTTAAGATAGACGGAGAGACATGGCTACTAGATATAAAAACATCTAACGCTTTACACAAATCATACGACTTACAACTAGCAGCATACGCAAAAGCAATTGAAGAGCAGAAAGGAATCAAGATAGATAGAACAGGAATTATCTGGCTAAAAGCATCTACTAGAAAAACTTCCGCTAAAGATGGAGTAATGCAAGGGAAGGGATGGCAAGTAAAAGTAATAGATAACATTGATGAAAACTTCAGACTATTTAAACTAATCTATGAACTATACAGTCTAGAAAACAAAGATGTAATTCCTAAATATAAGACCTACCCAACATCTATTAAGCTATAGGGTACTATTTATTAGTATATAAATTTGCGAACTTCAACTATCTTTCGTATATTTAGCTAAAACAATTAGTATGGGAGGAAATATATTTGATTCAACAAAACCGATAAAGAAGGAACACATTAAACCTACGATGAAGAACTTCCTTATACAGTTTAAGGAGGTTTTTCCAAAGGCAGAACCTTACTTCGGGGGAATGAAAACACTAGGTTCGGTAGGTAAGAAAGACTACTCAGGAGACATAGACCTAGCTTTATCTGGTAAATCATTCGATAATATCGAAGATTGGGGATTAGATAAAGAGTATGTAACTAAGCTGTTTGACGGATTTAAGAAAAGAGCGAGAACAGCAACAGAAGAACAGTTAATGAAACGAGCTGTAATAGTTGCAATAGCTCAAAAAATAGAAGGATCTAACTCCGACATACTAGTAGACGTAAAAGGTTCAGGAGCAGGAGCTCTATTCTTAGCATTCCCACAATTTGATGAAAACAACGAAGAAGTAGGAGATAACGTACAAATCGATGTAAATGTAGGAGATATAGATTGGTTAGAATTTGCATACTATTCATCAACCTATAAAGGAAACGTTAAAGGACTACATAGAACACAGTTAATGCTAGCTATGTTTGCTAATAAAGGATACACCTTCTCCCACAACTACGGTGTTAAAAATAAAGAAACTCAAGAGATAGTAGCTAATAATCCAAAACAAGCTATAGAGTTGCTTAATAGAGAGTATAACATTGACCTAGATCTAAGCACACTATCAGACTATTTTAAGTTAATAGAGGTATTAAGAAATAACCTAAGTAGAGAAGAACTTGAAGGGATACTTAACAGGTATATTAAAATACTAGACTTTACAAGAGCGGACATACCAGAAGACTTACAGGATTACTGGATAGAGAAACAAGGAGAGTTAGGATTGAAAGGTAAATTCCTACCAGACACCTCTAACCTATTTAAATATAAAACAGTATAACATGTCAGGAGTAGCAGGAGGAAACAGAATAGAAAAATCAGACGTACAGAGAACATTTGACAAGTATACTAAGGAGATTCTAGAAAAGATACCAGGATTCAAGAAAGCTAGTCTATCTGGATCTGTAAAAGTAGGTACTAAGCCTGACTACGGAGATTTAGATTTAATTACCTGGTTTGAGGGTGAAGATAAGAGAGAAGTAAAACAGAGAATAATAAAACTAGTTACATCTCAATCCGACAATGTTATAGTACCTTTTAAAAGCGAGAAGTACTCCGGCAAGAAATACTACAATTCAGGCGAGATAATTACAGTGCTTTACCCGATAGAAGGTAAACAAGATGAATATATACAGGTAGATAACATTATAGCATTATCAGAACAAGAACACAGCTTCAAAAACAGCTTCTTAGACTTACCTGCAGAAAAACAAGGACTTATATTAGGATTGGTAAAAGTAATCCTACTAGAGAAACCTCCACAGGAAGTAATAAGTTCATTAGGAATAAAAAACATCCCACCATTAGCAGATGATGAGGAGTTAGAGTTTAATTTAAGCTCTGGAAAACTAACCTTAAGGAAAGTAAAACTCAAAGACTTTAAAACAGTAAAGAGGGAGGATTTATGGAGTTCAACAAATTGGGAGGATATTAAAACACTGCTTAAAGGAATAGAGCTAGAAGGATCTTTTGAAGAACTTCTCGCTGATGTTAAAAGTAAGCTTAAGAACCCAAGATCAAAAAATAGAATTAAAGGAATCTTTAATAGTATGATATCTGTTAAGTCTGGAGAAGTAGGGACACCGAAAGGAGATAATAAAGAAAGAGCAATTAATAAGGTAAACACATTACTGGAAGAAGCAGGAACAGGTACTGTAGGTCTTTACGCAGGAGGATTCAAACCACCTCATAAAGCCCACTTTAATAATGCTAAATTCCTAGCAAAGAAAGTAGATAGTCTGGTCATATTTATCGGACCTAAGGTTAGAGAAGGAGTAAAAATCACAGCAGAACAATCTAGAGATATATGGCAGATATACAGTAAACATATAAGCACTCCTGTAAAGATAATTATTTCAGAAATTACACCAGTAAGAGACATCTACACTTTTGCTGACGAAAATCTAGAAAACTACGAAAAGATAATAACCGGGGCACTTCCGGAAGAGATTAAAAAATTTGCTTACTTCGAGAAAAACAAGGAAAAGTACAGTAACGTAGAGATATTAGAACTCCCTAGGATAGGTAGTATAGCTAGTAAGTTCTCTGCCACAAGTATAAGGAGTTCGATACATTTTCTGAAAAAAGGAGAATGGATACCATCTGAACTTTCAGAAAAAGATAAAGAAGCAGTAATAGATATTGCAATGATGAACGCACCCTCAGAAAAAGAGATACAAATGCAAGAAGCGCTAGATAACAAGCTTGACACTATGTTTACTTCGGAAGAAGAAGTTAAAGAAGGTATGAACGGATCAGCAACTGCTCCGAAAGGAGTTATACAATCCAGTAAAAGAGCTGAATTAGTAGACATATATAAACAACTAAGAGACTCTATCGACACCCAAGAATTCGAATTAGGATTTCATCAAGACCATATAAGTATTAGAGTTAAAGATGAAAATAGAAAGCTAGGTTACGACTATACCCCGTATATGGCCTCTATACTAGAGTACATGATTGACGAAGGTATGAATATATTACCGCTACCTGAAGTAAAAGTAAAAGAAGACATTACAGAATCCGCCAACTTTTTCGGAAAAACTGCATACTACGACCCTAACAATAAAGAGGTCGTACTATATGTGAAAGACAGACATCCTAAAGATGTAATGAGATCTTTTTCACATGAAATGATTCATCACCTACAAAACCTGGAAGGGCGATTAGGAGGTGTAGCGACGTCTAATACAAACGAAGATAGTTCACTAATGGAACTGGAGAAGGAAGCATACCTACAAGGTAATATAACTTTTAGGAACTGGGAAGATAAAGTAAAGAACGTAGAAAAGGCAATTGATAGCGACAAAATCGAATGTGATGAATGTGGATGGAGCTGGAAGATAGCAGATGGCGGTAACGATTTATTTATATGCCATAAGTGTGGACACGATAATAAACCAACAGGTAAATAAGTTGTTACTCTGTAATATTTTTCGTATATTTAGGTATGGAAAAAAAGGTTACAAAACAGGATATCGCTAATCTAACAGAGAAGTATATCAAAACAATAGAGGAATATTACGGAGAATCAAATCATCAAGGAACTACCCCATATGTGTATATAGGGGATTGTGATTTTACCGACGTTAAAGGAGAATTTTGCTATATACTTAACGAGATAACAGTATATTGGGAGAATATAGGAAGTTTAGAAGAATTAATACGAGTTATAGTACACGAATACCAGCACTACCTTCAATCTCCTAGTTGGATGACAAGGTACTACAGAATGGGACACACGTATGAATCTCATCCATACGAAGTAGCAGCGTATGCAGAGGAAGAAAATTGGAAAAAAATATGGGAAATAGCAGCATAGTGGAATTATTGGATGCTTATCCAATACCGGAAGAGAAAGAAATACCGCAATATAAGATATACTGTGACATGGACGGAGTATTAACTGATTTTCAATCAAGATTCGAACACTTCTCAGGGATGTCTCCTAAAGAGTATGAGAATAAACATAATACAGCAGCATTCTGGAACCTAATTGATGTAGAGGTAGGTATTAGGTTTTGGTCAGACATGAACTGGATGCCACAAGGACAGAAACTATGGGAGTTTATAGAAAGCTACAACCCCGAACTGCTAACTTCACCATCTAAAGATAACAACTCTAGGCTAGGTAAAAAATTATGGGTCAAGAACAACTTAACACCGCTACCTAACGTTATATTCTCTTACTCGGAAGACAAGCAGAGATACGCTAATGCTAATGCTATACTAATAGACGACAAGAAGTCTAATATAAACGAATGGACAGCAAAGGGAGGTATAGCAATTAGGTGTAAAGATGGAAATGTAGATCACGTTATAGAAAAGTTAAAGCAATTAGGATATGAATAAAGACTCGGTACTAAAAAAAGAATTTAAAGCAGCAGACGTAAACAGAGTGCGTAATTTAGTTAATAAGGATTATACCTCTGCAACTAAACAGCAGCTAGGATACAGTAAGACACACAAAAAGTACAAAGAAGGAGACGTATGGGAAGAGAACGGTAAAAAGTGGACTATAAAAAACAACTTAAAACAGAATATTACTAAACTAGATGCAGCAAAAAAAGCATTAAGACTGCCACTAAGATGTCCAAACTGCGGTGGACCTATGAAGCATCACCTTGCTAAAAAAATGTATAAAATACACGGGTACTGCTTTGACCCATGTACAGTAGAGATGGAAGCTAAACTAAGAAAAGCAGGACTCTACGAACAGTACGAAAAACGAATGCTGCAGGGTAACATGAAGGTTTTCATCAAGGATATTGAGGAATGGGCAGAAGGTCTTATCACAGGTAAGGAAGAATCTTTTGTAACAGAACACGGAGATGTTGAAAACTGGAGTAGTAATAGTGTAAAACAGAAGGAGATCGCACAGAGCGTTAAGGAATATACCGAGCAACTTAAGGAACATCTAAACTAACATATTTATAGGTATAAACAACCTACAAATGACTCAAAAACAGATTTTAGAACAAGTATTAGCTGAACTAAACTCTATTAAGAAAGACATGCCAAACGGCGAACTAGTACAACTACAAAAAGATGTTAGTTCCCTTACTGAAAGTTTTTCTGATATAAAATACACATTACTAAATCCAGAAGACGGAGTAATAGTAAAAACAAACCAGAATACAGACTTTAGAAGAAGTATGCAAGCAGGTGAGAGAGAATATAGAGATAGAGTATTAGAATTCGAACAACTTAAAAGATGGCAATCTAACGTCACAAAAGCGCTATGGATTGCATTCGGAACTATAACCGCAATAGTACTAAGAATGCTATCAGAACTAAGATAAGAAAACAATATGAAACTATCAGAAATACTTTTAGGAGAAAGAAAAAAGCAAGACATAAGTCAAAAGTGGGCAGACGATAAAGGTCCATTTAAGAAAGGAGATGAATGGCAAGAGATGGATATCGTAACAGAGCAGGAACACTACTTAGGATTCGATTCATTCGCAGTAGAGAGCTTAACTAAGTACCTACAGAAGAATTACAGTGAAAGCGAAGATTACTTACTACATATCGGACAAGGAGACGACTTCGCAAATGCAGTAACCATCTTAAATAGAGAATTAAGGCAAGATAAAGTACTAATGACCTTAATTGATCTCGCAGAAGACGAGAGTATAGGAGATCCCGACGCAAACAACTACTACATGTAAGAACATGTAGATAAAGTAAAAGGAGCAGTTAAATGAAAAAGTCAAAAATAATACAAGCAATTGAAGAGGTATTAGCAGAGAAAAAAAGACCAGGTCTCTGGGCTAACATTAGAGCTAAAAAAGCTAGAGGTGAAAAACCTGCTCATAAAAACTCTAATGCACATAAAGATGCAGTCAAAGCAGGTGAGAAGATTACTAAATCTGAAACTAAAGGAGCACCATCTGGACATTACTTTACTAAATCAGGAAACTTAGTGAAAGGTACATTAAGTAAAGACGCTAAAGAAATGGGAGCAAGATTAAGTGACCCTAAAGACAAACAGAGATCTAAAATACCCCCTGTAACCCAGTATAATGAAACAGCGGACCCACAAGATGGTAAATCAGCACCTTTCGGTTCAGGATTTAAACCTGTAAGAAAATGAAATTAATTAGTCTAATATTAGAAAATAAAGAATTTAAACTCCCCAAATTAGGGTATACTTTTAATGCTCTCCAACCGTATATCGATGAAGAGACTATGAAAGAACATTTTGCTAAACACTTTAAAGGATATGTAAGTAAACTTAATGACGCTCTTAAAGGAAAAAAAGAAGTAGACGGAGACATACTTAAAGTACTAGGCGATATAAGAAAGTACGACGATAAAGTTAGAAACAATGCAGGTGGAGTTTATAATCACGAACTATACTTTAATATAATAACCCCAGAAGGAAGCAGTACTCCAGTCGGAGAACTAAAAGACGAAATAATTAAAGAATACGGCGATTTTAGTAAATTTAAAGAGGAGTTTATAGAAGCAGGATTATCTAGATTTGGATCAGGATGGACTTGGCTAACACTCACCAAGAGCGGTTTAAAAGTACATTCAACTCCTAACCAAGATAACCCTTTAATGAGTTATTCGGAAATAAAAGGAATACCGTTAGTTGGGATGGATGTATGGGAACATGCATACTACCTAAAACATAAAAGTAAAAGAGGAGAGTATATAAAAGACTTCTTCAAAGTATTAAATTGGAATAAAGTAGAGGAGCTTTACCAAAGTACAAAAAACTAATATGAAAAGAGCAGAACTAACTAAATTAGTAAAAGAAGGACTTTGGGCTAATATTAATGCTAAGAAAAAAGCAGGTAAAAAATCTTCCCACGGGAATTCTAAAGCTCACAAAGCAGCTAAGAAAGCTGGAAATGCATTAGAGAAGTCTAAAAACGAAACTAACGAAGGAGATCACGAACCAATGAACCCAGGAATATTAAAAAAAAGGTTAGGTGAACTCTCCTGCACAAAGGTAAAAACTGCAAAGGGAAAATTAAAAGACAAGGGAACTACCTACGCAAAAGCACTGCAAAGGTACTTAAACTACCATTGCCAATAAATAAACAAGATTAGCGAACTATTTATGTACAACAAACACCACAAAGGACAATGACATATCAAGAAATTAAAACCCGCTTATCTAAATGCGAGTTGATACTAAAGAAAGTCGGACAAGCAGATATACGAGACTCCAGTAAAAATCAAGCAATTGCCGGTAAGCTAAAAGAAGAAATAATCACACTAAAGGAGAGTTTAGCTAAAACATATAAAAACGAAATGAACGATAAAGGAACTACAGGAACAGTCTCTACAGACGATGAAGGAGAAGCAGCAGACCTAGCTAAGAAAGGAGTTAACGTACAACTAACCAACGAGAACGAAGGTATGGAGTTTTCAGTAGAAGAGACTAAAGCAATCGCTAAAGAAGTAGCTAAGTCACTACTAGATGCGTTAAGAGAAGTAGGAGACGAGGTAGCAGCAGGGAAAATAAAAAATATAAACCCTAACTCATTTGATATCTTCGTAGAGTATAAGAATAACTTCGAGGACGAGTTTACATTTAATATAAAAGACGATACGTTACACTTAATTGACTTTTCTTTTGAAAAGCCAGTAGGAGAAGTAGGAGTAAAGCCTTCCGGAGAAGCTATTATACATAAAGATGTTATAACTGCAAACCTAGTAAAGCATTTCCAAGCTCTAAACGAACAAGAGTACGCTAAAGATATAGAAGTACAGGCAGATGAAGAAGAAGAATATCAGAAACTAAAGAACAAGCAAAACGATGAGATGAACGAAGCACCTCACCAAACAGCATACATTAAAGTACCATCAACTGACTACAAAAATGCTATGTCTGTATTAGATGCTAATATAGACCCAACTTACGTTAAGATGGATATAGTAGATAACGATGGAGATGGAAACGTAATCATATACTTTAACTTTAGAGCAAAAGACGCTGGAGAATTTGAAGAAGATGTACCTGGTTTTATACACGATGCAGCAATGGACTTAAGAGCAAACGATGTAGCAGTAGTAGATGCAAGTCATGATCTAGAGGAGAGTAAGCAGACGGTTAAAGAATACGGTTCAATGTACGGTTCTCAAAATACAGAATATACTCAAAGTGATGACATTAAAAGGATAGGGGAAATAGACGGTCTTTTGATGCATACTGACAACCAAGAAGCTTTTTATGCTTGGGATAGAGCAGCAAATACATACCTAGGAAGAGGAGATGCACAATATTGGGCTGACTTAGATCCTCAAGAATTAGAATTAGCTATAGATGATGGAGAAGATATAATTAGAAAGTACAACTTAGGAGAAATAAACGAAGAAGAGAACGACAGACAGAAGTACTTAACTATAATGGATATGTACAAAAGAGCAGGAAGAGTAGATAGAGAGAGACTAAAGCCAAAATTAGAAAAAGCAGCTAAGCAATTAGGGATACAACTACAGTTAAACGAGCAAGGAATTTTAGAAGTAGTAGAAGGAGAAGGAAACGAAAAAGAACTTGCAGGCAAAGAAATGGTTGACTATATAATGAAGAGATGGGATTGGTCGGAAGAGAAGACATTACAATTTCTCGCTGACAAATTCGGAAACAGCCAAGCAATAGACGAAACTGAAGGACCTGAAGGAGGAGATCTAGATGTTGGACATCAAGATGACGAACCTAATATGCTAAAGAAGGATATTTACGATATCGCTGTATATGCCGCTAAACTGTATAAGCAATTAGACAAGTACGATCAAATGGATGGAGAAATAGACTTCCCTCATTGGTGGCAAGGAAAGGTAATTAAAGCAAGAGAATTTATGTCTTCAGCGCAACATTACTTAGAAGCAGAAGAAAAACAACCTATAATAGATCAACTAGCATTAGAGGGTAAGCAAACAGAAACCCAGTTAAAAGATAAATGGAGAGAGTGGAATAAAAAACACCCTAAAGATCAAATTGACTGGAATGAATATAGAGAAGAGCATGAAGATGAGCTTATAAAGGAATAAAAAGCAACATGCTGTGGAAAATGTGGTAGAGTTCATGTAAAAGGCACAAAGTGTAAAACACCTTACTTAAAAGGAGCAAAACATTGTAGAAACAACAAATAATTCTTTTTTATACTAATAATATTTCGTATATTTAGAAAATATAAGTCAAATGAAGATAAACAGACAACAGTTTAAGAAAATAATAGAAGAAGCATATATTTCCTACTTAAGAGAAGTAGACGAACCTACACCAGAAGATCCAGTAGGAGACGAAAGAGCAGGACAAGAGACAGTTCTCGAAGATGCAACTGATACAATGTTAGAAAAGTTCCCAACATTAAAAGTTACTTTAGTAAAACTAATGACTAAAGACTATAAGGAATTTATGGCAACAATTGACTGGGTATCGCCTAAGCCAACTACCTTTAGAGTAAACCTAACTAACGGACAAGACTTTACATTAAAATGGACAGGAACTAATTTTGAAGCTAAGGTATCGGGAAAAAGATACTACTTAGGAAAAGTAGACGAATTCCAACAAGCATTAGATAAATTAGCTAAACTTTATCAAGAAGCACCACTTAAAGGAGCAGGAGAAGAAGATGCAGAAGGAGGAGCAGATACAGACTTCGGAGACGGAGGAGGAGGAGAGTTTCCTGGTGAAGAAGGAGGCGGAGAAGCAGGAGGAGAAGATGCTGCATTTACAGATGCAGGAGGCGATGAAGAAGGAGGAGCCGACTTAGGAGGAGAAGAAATAGATTTTGAAGCAGGAGAAGAACCAGAAGCATAATAATAATAATCATGGAAAACAACTTTAACCTTAGAAAATTCTTAACAGAAAACAAACTTACTAGCTCTGCTAAAATTTT
>TARA_B110000027_G_scaffold52629_1_pt1 | contig 12695 bp, 12 predicted proteins | sample TARA_B110000027 | Tara Oceans TARA_B110000027 (sample SAMEA4397101) | marine metagenome | biome: Polar Biome; feature: [SRF] surface water layer (ENVO:00010504); material: water (ENVO:00002006), including particulate matter (ENVO:01000060) such as... | depth 5 m
TGTGCTTTGCCCTGTTGGCAATTTCTTTATCATTTGTCAAAATCATTCCGCCACCCCCTGTAGAAATTATTTTATTACCATTAAAACTTAAAACACCTGTTAAACCAAAAGATCCCGCATGCTTTCCATTCTTAAAACTTCCTAGTGCTTCTGTACTGTCTTCTATTAAAGGAATACCATAAGTAGAACTGATTTCTATTAATTTATCAATATCAATAAATCCTCCTAAAACATATACTGGCATAATTGCCCCAATTTTTTTTCCTGAAGTTATTTCTGTGGTTATCGGTTTCTCATTAACAAATTTAGTAATTGTATTATTTTCTAACCAATTTTTAAGTAAATCAATATCCATTTGCCAAGAATCCTCACAAACGTCTATTAACACAATTTCTGCTCCTGAATAAGAAATAGCATTAAGAGTAGCTACAAAGGTTAAGTTTGGTGCTATAACGATATCATCAGAAGATACTCCTGCAAGATTTAATGAAACTTGAAGTCCGGCTGTTCCATTCATACAAGCGATTGCATATTTTACTCCTGTGTAATTTTGAATAGCCTCTTCAAATTTATTAACATATGCTCCAGCTGAGGATATCCAACCAGTGTCAAGACAATCTTTTACGTATTGCCATTCGTTTCCTGAAATATTAGGTATTGATAAGGGTATCATTAATTATTAGGATATTAAATTAATATTATTACATTTAAAAATTTCACCATGACCCGGAAAAATATGTAATTTTAAAGAGTTATTTAGCTTGTTGATTAAATCAATACTTTCTTTAAGTTCATTTCTATTACCGCCAGGTAATTTTGAAGTTATATGTTTTTTATTTTCCAATATTGTATCTCCAGTAAAAAGACAATTTTCTAACAAAAAACTAATAGAACCTTTAGAATGACCAGGTGTTTTTATTGCTTTTATGAAATCAGGTAATTTGTAAACACGGTTTTTGATATTATACTCAAAAGGGATGTTATGGTAAAATGATAAGTTTTTACGGAAATTACTAATGGCATATTTAGTTTCATCCGAACAATAAGTTTTTGCATTAAATTTATTGATAATATTTTTGTAACCAATTAAATGGTCGAAATGTTCATGAGTCAATAAACAATAATCAAGAACTCTATTATTGTTTGTAAGCCAAGAAATAACTTTAGAAGACAACCTTTCTCCAGGATCAATCATTAACAAACAATCTTTGTATTCAATTATATACGAATTCGAATCAAAGGTATCAGTTATAAACTGATACACTTTAAAATTATTATTCAATATAATTGATTCATAAAAACCCATTTAATTAATTTTAGTTGCAGGATTGCCAATATAAGTTCCTTCTTTTCTAATATTCTTAATAACTACAGAACCAATACCTAAAAACACATTACTACAAACCTTTTTTGAAGGAGCAATTGTCACACTACTACCTAAAAACACATTTTCTTCCAATTCAACGAATCCAGTTAAATCACAATGACTACTAATTACAGAATAAGGTCCGATTTTAGTGTCATGTCCTATTGACGAGCTAAGGTTAATTGAAACATGATTTGAAATTTTACAATTGTTACTTAACACACAAAATGGTGATACAATTATACCCTTACCAAGACTAATCCCATTAAAAGAAATTACTGAATCATGAATTAGGTTGATAAAAACAGCTCCTTTATTTTCAAAATTTAATGTAATTCTTCTTTTACTAGTAACGTTTCCAATTACACAAACAAATACATCATTAACTTTTGGTTCATATTCGTCTATTACATCAATAATTCTTCCATTACAGTATTCCTTGTCATCAATTTCATTCAAGTTATTTGATAAAAAGCCTTTAAATCTGAACTCTGTTCCATAGCCTTTGGCATTCTTAACCCATGACCAAACTTCCAAAGCCCAAGCACCAGCACCAATTAAAATTAAATTTTTCATATAATTAATTTTTATAGAGATGAGTAACCTCCATCAACAATCATAGAGGTTCCTGTAATCCATTTTGATAAATCAGATAATAAAAAAACTACAGCATTTGCAACATCATTAGGGGTTCCAATTCCTAGTGGGTGCATATCTTCAATTTTATCCTTAGCATCATCAGGGAGTTTTTCTAAAAGTTTAATTGACATTTCAGTTTTTACCATTGCTGGTAAGACTGAATTTACACGAATTTTTTTTGAAGCTAATTCAAGTGCTAATGACTTACTAGCAGAAATTAAAGCTCCCTTACTAGCGCTGTACCCGACTTTACCAGGTTGACCTAATAAACCAACAATCGATGATATAAATATTATACTCCCCCCGTTTTCATTAAATATTCCTCTACCATTCAAAATTCTTGTTATGTTTATTGGAGAAAATAAATTTAACTGCATAACTTCATTTAAACTTTTGGTTTTTAACATTTTTAGTGGTCTAGTCATTTCAATACCGGCTGAGTGAACTACCCCATCAACTTTACCAAAATTTGTTAGTTTTTCTTTGAAATTAAATTCAAATTCATCGTGATTAGTAATATCACCAACTAAGTAAGTTTGATTAGAAGGATTGTCCATTTCTGATATTACTTCCTTAAGTTTTTCCTCTCTTCTACCAATCAATAATACTCTTGCACCTAATTTTGAGCACAATATAGAAGTAGCTTGTCCTATTCCAGAAGACGCGCCAGTAATTATAATGTTTTTATTTTTAAGGCAAATCATAGATTAGTTTTTGCAATTTCATCTAATATTATTTCTAAGTTGGTCATTGATCCTATTTGTTCAGGAGTAAATGAGACATCAAACTCTTCTTCTATTTCTACAATTAAATTTAAATGGTTTAATGAATCCCATTGACCTGTATTTTTTTGACTTATTTTATCATTTACTAGAGATGATTCTATTTCAAAAACTTCGGTCATAATTTTTTTTATTTGTTCTTTTATCATGATATAAATTTATAATATTCTTTAATTTTATTAATTTTTACAAGCTCTAAAGAATAGGTCTTTATTCCTGATTCCTCTGTTTTGATTATTTTAAAACCTTGATTTTCATAAAACTCACTGGTCTGTTTGTTCTTTTTAGTAGGTATATATTTGGCCTCCACAGTTGTTATTCCCATTTTGAATAAATTATTGAGTAAAAACAATAAATACGCTTCCTCTATACCTCTACCTAAAATTCTACATGATAGTAAAAAAGAATCAATAGAAGCGATATGTTGATCAATTAAGATGACTGAAGCTACAGTAATACCATTATCACCAAAACGATCTTTTACAGATAGACAATTAATCAAACCATTATTTTTTTTGATATTAATCAAATCTTGTTCAATATATCTCTTTGTCGTTAAATTAAATTGGTTTGTTTTTTGAGTCATTTGAGAAATTCTCAAAATATTTAACTCATTACAATCAAATAAATTTAGTTCCATTTTTAAACTTGAAAGATAATCATCAATATTTTTAAATTTCTGGCTAAAAACCTTTCGTTTAACATTGGTTTTATATTGTTCTGTTTTCTTTTGGTCTTCAGATGTTAATTGATGAATTTGAAAATATTCATACTGTACAGATTTTAAAAAATCTGGAAGAAGATATGGTTGTTCTGGGAAATCTGGAACAGAAACCATTGGTAATTCAAATTTCACCCTCTCTCTTTCTACTGGATTATCATCAATAAAAACGATACTATCCAAACCAATATTAAGTTCATCAGCAATAGCTCTAATATTTGAAGGTTTATCAACCCAATTAATACGATATGACGACAAATGTTTTTTATTAATTATTATAGAAGGATGCTTTGACCAACATTCTAAAACATCTGATTGATTATTTTTACTACATACTGAAAGAATAACTCCACTATTATGAAGCTCTAGTAATCCTTTTTGAAAATCATAAAAAGCTAGTCCAGGATATATGTTTCCTAATTGAATTCCTTCAATCCCATCTTCTCCAAGTATACCTCCCCATAAAGTATTATCCAAATCTAATACTAAACATTTTTTACGATTATTACAAATTGCATCAAGCTTAGTTTTAAACCAAGAATTAAATTTCTTGTTATATTTTGGATTAATTAATGATTGAGAAATGTAATAATACCTCCAATTAAAAATATCTGCCCCTATCAAGTTGTAAAATTCTTTAAAGTCTATTACTTTTAAATTTGGTCGAATAACTGACAATTCATTAAGAAATTTATTATAATCTCCTAAGATACTTGATAAATCAAAAGAAGAATTTATACCTTTAAGATTAAAAAATGCTTCGGCAGTTAAAGCTATAATTGTTTTATCATTAGGGATTTTACTCAACAAAATTTCAAAACGTATTTGAAAGTCTTGAACCTCTTGACTCAATTCATGATAATTCATATTAATAGAAGGTAGATAAAACCATATATACGAATTACAATTTTCGGGCACAAAGGAAATGTCTCCATAACCGCTATATTCAGCATCTAAATCTTTAAATAAATTTTCTACAGTAAAATTTCTATAAATATAAAACTCCATCTTTTACTTATTTAACAATTCAATTAAACCAATATTTTTATTATATAAAAAACACACTAAACGGTTTTCAAAAGCAATAGCTGGAACTGTTTTACTAACTTGAATATATCCGTTTTTTTTAAGTTTCTTAATCTCTACCTCAATATCAACTACCTCATAACAAGTGTGATAGGGCATTGCGCCATTTTTTTTTAGAATACTAACTACTGGACTCTTGTCGTCTACTGGACAAACCAACTCTATTATTGGTGAATCTGATTTGTCTAAAAAACATAATTTAACATTTTGAATTGGATCAATAATAGTGAGAGTCATTTTATACCCGAGCTTCTCGTATGATTTCTGTGCATTTTCAATATTATTTACTGCGATGCCTATGTGATGGAATATCATTATATTTCTTTTAATTTTGAAACTTTACAGAGGGAGGTATCTAAAATAGCAGTTGCCCAAGATAGACCAGCACCAAAACCACTTAAAAGTAATTTTTTGTTTTCTATTTTATCTTTTAACCTAGTCACAATAGTTAAAGGTATAGTAGCTGAACTAACATTTCCAAATTTATCAAGTGATATAGGGACCTTATTCTCAGCAATCTTTAGTTTTTTTCTAAAAAAATCAATCATAAATTTATTAGCCTGATGAAATAAAAAATAATCAATTGTTTCATTATTATTATTACTTTTAGATAAGGCCTCTTTTATACTACTTGGAACTACTTTTAAAGTAAAGTTAAAAACATCTAACCCATCCATATATAATTGATGTAATGTTCTTGAATTACCTTTTTCCATATCCCTTGACTTAACAGTTTCAGATGTAGCCGGACATCTAGCTCCTCCTGCAGGAATTTGTACTGCTTCGAAACCAGATCCATCAGAATAAAGATTAAACTGAGATTCTCCAAAATCGCCTTTGGAAATAATCGTTGCTGTCCCCGCGTCGCCATATAAAGGTGCATTTACTTTATCCTTATCTGAAACTATTTGTGAAAAGGCTTCACCTACCAATAAGAGTACTTTATTTATGGTAGGTTGACTTGCATAGGCATATGCAGTGGATAAAGCGTAAACATAGCCTGAACATGCCAACGTTAAATCTATACATGCTGTGGTTTTTGGTAATCCAAGTCTATGCTGCAAAGAAGGTGAAGTTGCTGGTATTTTAAAATCTCCATTTTGTGACAAGAATAAAACTAAATCAATATCTGACTTATCAATTTGCAAATCTTCTATCAATGTTAAAGCAGCTTCATAGCATAAGTCAGATGGTGTTACCCCTTCATCTACATGCCTCATTTCTTGAATACCAATGCTTTTAATAACTTTATTAAGTTCATCTTTTCCTAAAAGATCTTCCAAATCTTTATTTTTTCTGATATTTTTTGGAACACAAGCAGAAACTCCATTAATTCCTACATTATTGAATGAAAGAAATGCCATAATTTATGAGTTAGTTATAAGGTTTAATATATCTAGAATTGTATTGATTTTTTCTAGTTCATCACTATTAATATTTATATCGAATTCATCATCCAAAGTTGCTACTAATGCTAATTGTGTTAGAGAATCCCATTCATCATAATCCTTAAAAGAGTCTTCAACTTTCATCTCCACTGAATCTTTTTCAAAAACTTCTTCTAAAATTAACAATAATTCACTTTCTGTAATTTTCATTTTATATTTTATTTATTAAATAATAGAATCTACTTAAAATTTTATTTTTTTTAACAATTTATTTTAAACAGTTCAATAATATTGGTTATTTTTTTTAATTGTACTTTGTCACTAAATTGTTTTTCTGCCAAATCTCTTGAGTTAATTGAATGTGTTTTAAGTAATTTTTTATTATTTAGTAAAAATATTAACTTTTTACTAAAATCATCTTTTATATTAGGGTCTGTTGCTAATCCAATATTATATTTTTCTATCAAATCTTTGATCCACCCATCATAATTGCAAATAACGGGTAATCCTGAAGAAATATAATCAAAAAATTTATTTGGCGAGGTTCCATAGTGAAATTCTTTAATATTTTCTAAAGACATAATGCCCATGTCATAATTATGAAATATTTTTTTTAATTTAAACTTTGCAACAGAGTCATAAAATTTACAATTAGTTAAATTTTCGTTTTTAACTCTATTTATTAAATCTTGTTGTTTTATTCCAGTTCCATAAAAATCAAATTGAAATGAATCTTTATCATAGCCAAGATCTACCAGTTTTTTTGCTTCATTGAGTATATTATCTATTCCGTTTGCCAAGCCAAAAGCACCAGCATAAATTAGTTTAATTTTCTTATTATCATTGAAATTTGTTTTTGGATTAAAAAAATCAGTATTACTGTAATTGGATATAAGTACTGTTTTTTTGTTAGGAACATATTTTGTAATACCTTCAATAATTCCCGGTGATAAACCAACACAAACATCTGCATATTTATAACAACTTATTTCTAACATTTTAAGAATATAGTATATTAATTTATTATTTATTATACCCATTGCTCTTGGTAATTCTGGCCACAAATCTCTTACTTCAAAGATGTATTTTTTTTTCCTAATTAATTTGGCTACTAATGCTGGAACTCCAATAGTTAGAGGTGTGGAGGTTGCATAAATAATATCATAATCTTCTTTTAATACAATGGAGCAGGTTTTTAGTGAGAATTTAATAAACACTAATACTCTTTTAAAAAATGATTGCTTGTTGGAGTAATTATAATTTAGTTTTATTAATTTTATACCTTCATAATCATCTTTAAAATCATTACCAGCTCTGTCTGTATTTAAATAAACCATTTTGACTTCGTGTCCTAAGCTAATTAAATGCTTTGCAATAACATAAGATCTAGTTCCTCCAGCATCTAAAGGTGTTTGGAAGTATTGGTGTAGATAAAGTATTTTCAATTCTCTTTAATTTTAATTGTTGTTATAAATCCATTTTTAGATTCTGAATAATAATATGGACTTTCTTCATACTCTCCATAATTTGTAGAATACTTTCCGTGTTTTATTTGCTTTGATAATTTATTTTTTTTTAAATCTGTAATTGAGATGTCTATGTTTTCTAACAACTTATAGTCTGTATGCCAATAAATTTGTTTTTTTAAAGAATTTGTATTTTCAAAAGAATCTATAATTGTCCAGAAAAGCTTATTTTTATACTTTATAACTCTTCGATTATGAACTATACTTTCACCTAATTTCTTAAATCCTTCAAAACTCGAATTGATCTCAAATCTATCATCAAATTCTAGATTTTCAATTTTCGACTTTTTTATCCAATTGAACCAAATAAACCTTGGCCCTTTAATCATTTGATCAGTATTATTAACTGTACATGTATTGTGACCTAAAGCTCCGTTAAAATAACTCACATAATCTTTGTTTGTATTATATAGGTAGGAACCATTATCTCTAAAATAATTTATTCCATTAACCCATATATCTACATGGTTATTATCGGCTTGTGATGGTCTATTATTATAACTACTACATTTAACAAATGTTTTAACATTATTAGAATCATTAATTATAGAATAACCTCCCGAATCAAATAGTCTAAAAACTGAATTACTGGGCTCATTATATGTAACATTCGATGCCCCATACCAAAAAACAGAATTTGAATTATAGGATGTATTACCAAACAGAACAAATCTAAGATCATCTAGTTGTGATCTATAATCTCTGTAATCATTATCAGAAAATTTAAAAAAAAGCGCGCCATCGTTTGCACCTGTGTTAGGAAGATTGCCATTTTCATGATTTATACAATTCTGTAAAAAGTAAAGAGATTTTTTTGCTTTATTATATACTTTTTTATTGAATAGGTCCTTGTTAATCTCCGATAACTTAATGCCTAATGTCAACAGTTGAATAACTACCCTATGATAATTCATAGAATACTGAAGATGAGTGCCATCAGAATAAATCTGATATTCAATTTCTTTTTCAAACCAAATTTTCCCTTTTTTACTCCACAATTTAATATTTGGAAAAAAAGGAAATAATTTACCTGACAAAAATAACATCAAGGTTTCTGTAATTGCATGATTATTTCTAACTGAAATTCTTGAAAAATTTATGTTTTTGTAAACATGATGGATTTGCCAATAGATTGAATGCATTATTTTATGGAACAATTCTTCTGTTAATTTTCCAGAATCTTTGTAATAATACAGAGCAAATGTCCAATTTAAAACACGTAAACTTATTTCTTGACTACATATGTAATTAGGCCCTTGATTAATAGGGTTTTTATCAATAAAATCTTCTATCTGGTTAAATATAAATTTGGATTGATCATCATTATAGTGATAATCATACCGAATAATATCAATTAAAAAAGTAAATCGAGATTTTTCCCAAACATATTTTATATCTCCAGCATCTGGAGATAAATCTTTTATTTCTGACCAATGTTTGTTAATATCATATTTGTATTTAGTGATTGGATTTGTAATCCAATCATAGTCTAATCCTAAATCTATTTTTGATTTATTAAAAAACAAGTATATGCCTTTTTTAATGTTTTCAAAATTATTTTTTAGGTCTTCTGTTGGTTTTTTCTCTAATCCGTTAATTTCCTTTCCGTAAAAAAAGAAAGGTGGCAGATTCTTTTTCCAATCCTCTAAACTAATATGTTTTTTTAGATCAAGATTTGTAGGGAAAGCTATTTTTTTCCAACCCACTTTAGTTTTAATAGTGTACAAAATTCTGAAAGTAACATACCGTGTTCCCATGTTAGAAACTAGGTCAAGAATTTTATAAAAATTTTTAATCATTCCTTTCAACTATAATTTATTTTAAGTTAATCCAAGTTCCTTGTTTTAAACTTTCTATTGCAGCAAAACTTGCTTTAGTTGAATTTATTAATTCGCTATACGGTATTAATGCTACAGAACCTTGTTTAATATTTTCAACTATTTGACTAAATTGAGTTTTATGACCTTTATCTAATTTAGTTTTTAACTTAGAAAAACCTTTTACTCCATATCCAGTAGTCTTGATAAAGTTATCCATAATTAACACCTTTTCTTGAGAAAAAACTTCCAAACGTTCTTTTGCGTAGGATTTTGCTCCGTTAGCAAAATAATTTACTACTCCTGTTGAACCATTTTCCATCTTTACTAAAATAGAGGCATTATCTGTATTTTCTGAAGGGTTCTCTCCCATTGCATTCATACAAACAGATTTTATCCGACTTCCAGTTAAAAAAATCATAAGATCTAAATAGTGACAAGCCTCACCAATTATCCTACCACCTCCTACAAGCATATCATGAACCCAAACATCTGCTGGGATCTCTCCTGCATTCATAGTTGCAACTATATTCATCGGTGCATCACCTACTAAAGATTTTATCATTTGTATATGTGGTGAGAAACGACGATTAAAGCCGATCATTAAGGACCCATTATTTTTGTTATAAGATTCCTCTATAGCTTCCAGTTCTTGATTATTTAAAGCTAAAGGTTTTTCAACAAAAACATGTTTTCCTTTATTTAAGGCTTTAATCACCATTTCTGCATGTAAATTATGGCGAGTAGTAATCATTATTAAATCTACATCTTTGTCATTTAAAACCAAATCGTAATCTGTAGTACTTTGTAATATATTGTGCTTTTTGGCTAGAGCTGTTCCATTAACACCACCTGAAGAAACTATATGTTTAACATTTGCTTTTGTCCCTTTTAGAGCAGGTAACATTGTCATTTTGGTAAAATTCCCAGCACCAACAATTGCGATGCCACCTTTAGAAGGTTTAGGGTATTTCGTATTTACAGTAATTGAATATTTTGGCGTATTATTTTCATTGTATTTAAAAATAGAGGCTATAGACTTAGAATTCCCAATATCTCCATAAATTTTGTCATATTGTTCTATAGGCACAACTTCAGAAATTAATTCCTTTACTTTTAGTTTTCCAGTTGAAATTAGCTGTAAAATAGTTTCAAAGTTTCGCTTTTCTGTCCATCGCACAAATGGTAATGGATAATCAATTCCTTTAAATTCATAATTGTCATCATAGCGACCAGGGCCATACGAACAAGAAACTTGAAAACTCAATTCTTTTTCATAAAAGTCTGCTCTTGAAATATTTAAACCTATTACACCAACTAATACAATTCTCCCTCTTTTCCTACTCATATTAGCAGCCTGAGAAATAATTTCGTGTGTTTTTGCTGATGCCGTAATTAAAACCGCATCTGCACCTATATTATTAGTTTCATTATTAACAAACTTAACTGGATCGTTTCCTTTCAATGGATTAAATGCAGTTATACCTTTAGAATTAGCGATTTCTACTTTTGAATCATCTAAATCATATCCTATTACTTTGCACCCATTGGCAACTAACATTTCTGCTGAAAGTAACCCTATTAATCCTAAACCAATTACAACAACAGTTTCCCCCATTGTTGGATTTAATAGACGAATTCCTTGAAGACCAATAGAACCAATTACAGTAAAAGCTGCCTCATCATCAGAAATATTATCAGGAATATGTGCTGCTAAATTTTGAGGTATTGATACGAACTCTGCATGCTGTCCGTTAGAAGCTACCCTATCACCAACTTTAAAATCAGTTACCCCTGTTCCAACTGAAATAACTTTACCTACATTACAGTATCCTAAAGGCAGGGGTTGTTCTAACTTATTAAAAACAGTTTCAATAGTAGGCATTAAACCTTCAGTTCTAATCTTATCTAAAACCATTTTCACTTTTTCAGGCTGCTGTCTAGCTTTTTGAATTAATGATGCTTTACCAAATTCAACCAACATTTTTTCTGTTCCTAAAGAAACCAAACTTCGTGTTGTTTGGATTAGAACTTGTCCGGACTTAACCTTTGGAGAAGGTAATTCTGCCAGCTCTGTAATACCTGTTTTAAAGGATTGTAATATTTGTTTCATTTAATTTCTTTTTTTTATTAATTTAGCTGGAATACCACCAACAATAGTAAAAGGTTCTACATTTTTTGTAACTACACTTCCGGAACCAACAACAGCACCTTCTCCTATAGTCACTCCTGCAGTGATTGTACAATTTGCTCCGATCCAGACATCATTTTTAATTATAACTTTTCCTGGTGTATGTCCTGCGCCAAATATTTTACCTCTATTATTAGGTATATTGTGATTACCTGATGATATTATAGTTCTATAACCTATTAAACTTCTACTTCCGATTTCAATTCCTCCTCCAGGTAAAAGTATGACACCCCAAGCCAAATCAACAAAATCTCCCAACACAAGATTAAAACAAGGATTAATCTTTATTCCAGGATAAAATGTACAACTCGAACCTATTGACGAACCTTGTAATCTTAAATAATTACTTTTTATTATATTAAAAAATTGATGCCTAGGTAATAAAAAAATTAAAAAAGACATGGATTCATATGTACAGACTAATAAATTTTTAATTTTTGCTTTCATTTAATAATTGTTTAAGATAATTAAGTTGAATTTTAACTTTTTCATCTGGAGAAGGGTATTGAGTTAAAATGCTTTTTGCATTTGTTTTAATTGTTTGTTGTAATACTTTATTATTTCGATAATTAATAATATTATCGGTTATATCAATTGCAGAAACTCTATCTATATAAATGGCAGCATTTTTACAAATTGCCCTTGACCATTCTAAATCTGAGATGAATAACGGCTTTTGAAAATACCAAGCTTCTATAATATTATTACTAAAGCTTTCTAACAAACTAAATAAACCAACAGCATTAATTTTTTTGAACAGTAATGGTAAGTAGTTAGGTTCAACAGACCCGATTAATATTATGTTTTCTAAAACATTTAATTTTCTTGCATGATTAAGAAGTTTTATGGAATTTGGGTGATCATTTTTTACAGAAACAACAAATGAAACATCATTATGCCCAATATTTTTTAATTTTTCTAATATTAATGGGATTATTTCTAAGTTTTTATTTTTATGCCAACCAGTTAGCATTAGAATATTGAAATGATTTCTATTAATTTCATTAAATTGACTGATATCTTCAAGATTAGAAGACTTATATTCAGAGATGGATGGAAGAATTAGTTTAGTTTTAGCTAAAGGATAATTAAATAATTCATTAGCTCTTAACTGCATTGATTTATTCTCAAAAATGATTGCATCTGAATTTAAAGTAGACTTGAGTCTATAAGTATCAA
>TARA_B110000027_G_scaffold11485_2_pt1 | contig 12671 bp, 8 predicted proteins | sample TARA_B110000027 | Tara Oceans TARA_B110000027 (sample SAMEA4397101) | marine metagenome | biome: Polar Biome; feature: [SRF] surface water layer (ENVO:00010504); material: water (ENVO:00002006), including particulate matter (ENVO:01000060) such as... | depth 5 m
GTTTTGATAAGATTTATATATAATTGGATTAATCCAAGTTTCATCTCTATCTGCACAAGAACTTAGTACTTCTTCAAATTTTGTATCGAATGTGATAGTATAATTAGCTTTGTTAAGCACTCTTTGCAATGATCGTGAAACATGAAAACCATTTAATGGAATAATACCACGTAATTTAGGTTCAACCCAATATACTTCATTGCTTTTAGCATTTTCGGACATTGGAAACATACCGTTAGCATAGCCATGGAGTAAAAGATCTGGGTTAATAAAAGAATTGGTGAGCAATTTACTCACCAAAATTTTTATTTGAAGCTTTTTTCAAGCCATTTTTCCAACCAATGAATATCATAGTCACCATTTTGTATGTCTTTTTCGTCCAATAAAGCGCTAAATAAAGGTGTTGTTGTTTCAACGCCATCAACAATTAATTCATCTAAGGCCCGCCGAAGGCGCGCCAAAGCTGCAGGTCTGCTTGTACCTGACACTATTAACTTACCAATTAGACTATCATAGTAAGGCGGTATCTTATAGCCAGCGTATAATGCACTATCCATACGAACACCGAGTCCACCTGGTGCATGAAATGTAGAAACTGTTCCAGGGCAGGGCGTAAAGTTTGGTAGTTTTTCCGCATTTATTCTTACTTCAATAGAGTGCCCTCTTATTTCTAAATCTTCCTGTTTGAATGTCATCTCTTCGCCAGATGCTACACGAAGTTGTTCTTTGACTAAATCAACACGGAATATAGTTTCAGTAACTGGGTGTTCAACTTGCAATCTTGTGTTCATCTCAATGAAGTAAAACTCACCATCTTCATATAAAAACTCGATTGTTCCTGCACCAGAATAACCGATGTTTGCAACGGCTTCTGAACATGTAGATCCTATTTTTTCTCGCAGCTCATTTGTTATTGTTGGGCCAGGCGCTTCTTCAAATACTTTTTGGTGTCTACGTTGTAGTGAACAATCTCGCTCTCCTAAGTGGACTGCTCTTCCTTTTCCGTCACCAAAAACTTGAACTTCTATATGCCTAGGCTTTTGTAAGTATTTTTCAATGTAGACCTCATCATTCCCAAATGCAGCTTTTGATTCTGATCTAGCTGAGCCAAATGCTTCATCTAAATCATTTTTAGTAAGGGCTAATTTCATTCCTCGGCCACCACCACCTGCAGTAGCTTTAACTATTACGGGAAAACCCATTTGATCAGAAACTTTGTGTGCTTCTTCTAATGTTGGAACCCCACCTGGAGATCCTGGAACACATGGAACTCCTAAATTTATCATGGTATCTTTCGCAGTTATTTTATCACCCATCATTCGAATATGTTCTGCACTTGGGCCAATAAAGGTAATCCCATGATCTTCTAGTACTTGAACGAATGATGCATTTTCAGATAAAAAACCATATCCAGGATGCACAGCTTCAGCTCCCGTAATTTCGCATGCAGCAATTATTGCCGCAACATTTAAATAGCTTTCAGTGCCTGAAGGTGGGCCAATACACACACTCTCATCTGCCATTCTTACATGCATTGCATCACTATCAGCAGTAGAATGAACTGCAACAGTTGAAACACCTAATTCTTTACAGGCCCTGATAACTCTTAAGGCAATTTCACCGCGATTGGCGATCAGAATTTTGGAAAACATTTGTTTTACTCCAATACTGATTATTCGATGATGATCAGCGGTGTGCCGAACTCAACTGGTGTGCCGTCATCTACTAATATACGAGCAACCTTGCCTGATTTCGGGGCTGGTATTTGGTTCATTGTTTTCATTGCTTCTATTATTAAAATAGTTTGACCTTCGGAAATCTTATCTCCAACAGAAATAAATGGATTTGATCCTGGTTCAGCTTGTAAATATACAGTTCCTACCATCGGTGATGAAACAGCACCAACTAGACTTGCTGGATCATCTGAGGAAGAATTGTCAATTAATGGTGTTTCTTGAATTGCTGAGGGAACAGGTGCTAATGTTTGAGGCTGAGATATTGTTGAAATGTGGCTTGAAGAAGGAGCAAATGCTCTTGTTACACGAACATCCAATGTACTATCTGCGCCATATTCTCTTTTTACGCGTACCTCTGCTAAATCGTTAATTGTAAGTACTTCGGCTAATGCCTGAATAAACTTAACATCTGTGTCCTGATCTTTTTTTGTCATTTGTTCCTCAAGAAAGCTTATGGGCTTAGCCCCATTAGCTTATATATAATCTAAATAGATCTAAGATAAAAGTCTGATAGTTAGGTATATTTGTGAAATTATTTATTTATACTTTCAATTTCTAAAATTAAATCTTCCACTTTTAGCCAGGCTATTGTTCCTGGTACTAATATGCTTTGGGCTCTTTTTGCATGGAGCAATGCATCATTAAATTTACCATATAATGCATACCTTTCTGCAGTTAAAAGTGAAGCCCAACCCAATTCGCCATTTTGAGAGTATGCTATTGCTAACTCTCTTAATAACCTTCCATTTCTTGGGTCTTTATCGTAAATATTTTTCAATATCTTTATTGTAGATTTGTATTTTCCAATTGAATTTAACGCTCTAGATAATCCAACATTAAAAAGCAATTCGTTAGGCTCAAGTTCTAGTGCTCTATTATAATATTTAATTGCTTCATTTGGGTTGCCGGTTTCCAAAAGAAACTGAGCTTTTAGCTCATTATAATATGGATCATTTGGTTTTAATTCTAATAATTTATTTATCTCTTTTTGGGCTAAATTTAAATCTGGCAACCTATGATATGCAATTGCTCTAGTGTACAAATTGAGTTCGTCATTTTTTTTAATATTTGTTGTTTGCAAAGCTCTAAATGGTTTTTCTGTAAATCCTTTAAATTTTGCACGCATCCGATTATACATATAATCAATATTCTTATCTTTTTCATTTTTTTTGAAATTTAATGTTTTAAGAGATTTTTGAATACTAGAAATACGTTGAGAATTTAAGGGATGTGTTTGAATGTATGGATCTTGACGCTTTGCAGTTAATAATTCTTGACCTTTAAATATTTCCAGTACTTCTAAAGCAGCATGTGGATTAATATTTGCAGCAGCCATTAGTTTAATGCCAGCCTGGTCTGCACTTGCTTCTTGTGTTCTTGAGTGTTTAAGAAAGTTTCTTTTCGATGCACTTTGTGACCCAGCTGCTAATCCAATTGCTATGTTTGAGTCACCACTGACCAATCCGGCCGCAGCACTTAAGATCATCCCAATTCCTGCAAGAGTTCGAGCACTTTCAATGTCAGATGTTCTTTGAATATAATGACCGCCCGTAATATGGCCAATTTCATGAGCTATTACAGATTGCAACTGCTCTACAGTTTCCATCTTATTGATTAATCCATAATGAATAAAAATATATTGACCACTTGTAACGAAAGCATTCATAGAGCTATCGTTTATTACAAGAACTTTGAAATTTTGTTGATCAATTTTAGTATTTTCAAGTAATGGCAGTGTTATTATTTTTAGAGTTCGTTCAATTTCTGCATCTCTTAATATTCCTTTCCCATAAGATATTGTTGGAAAGAGTAATAAGATCAATAAATATGCGTAAAAAATTCTTTTCATAATAGGTTCAGTTTAACTTATATAATGATAATTATAAATGTATCTTTATAAAAGAAATAAGGCTCGCTTTAAGCGAGCCCTGTATTGCTATGATTTTGACCACCAGCCTTTTCTTTTTGGCTTGGTTGGCGGTTCTTCTTTTATATCTAAAGTTGTATTTTCTTCCACTTTTTTTATTTTTGATAATTTTTTATCTTTATTATCAGTTTTTTCAACAGTTGTTGGCTTCACATCTTTGGCGATTTTTTTGGTTTTAACCCTAGCCCTTTTTGGTTTTTCTTCAATTATGGTTTCGTCTTCTTTTGCATTAGATGTATCAATTTTTGATTTGTCTTCTTGAAGTTTATCGGCTTCAATTTGTGCCTTTGTCCGCCTTTTTCGCTTAGTTGGCTTTACTTCCATAACAATGTTATCTTCTGTGGTGATATCTTCAGGTGTAATCTCAACCTCAGTTGATTTTTTTATTCTTGGTTTTCTTTTTGATTTAGTAACAACAGGCTGATTTAATTCTTCAGTATTTTGCACTGTATCTTTATTATTTTCTTGGATGGATTTAGTGTCATCAGTCTGGATGTTAGTTTCAGTATCCACAGTCTTATCTTGTAGTGTCTCATCATTACGAGGCTTTCTACGTCTTCTACGACGACGTTTTTTAGGCTTATCATCTTCTTCGGGGTTATTTAATGAGATGTCATCTTCTGAATTTTTTACAACTTCTATATTTGCAGCTGTTTCCATTTCTAATGCAGTTGGCATGTCAAAAACGTCTGCAATAATTCGAGATGATGTTTTACGTTTCTCTAACTCGTACTCCGTGCCTATCATGGTGGAAGATGCTTCTATTATAATAGAAATTCCATATTGTGATTCAATTAAGGCAATATTTTCTCTTTTGTGATTTAATAAATAATTTGAAATACCAACTGGAACTGTTGCATGAATTTCTTTTGTTCTTTTTCTTATAGCTTCTTCTTCAATCTCTCTTAAAATAGATAAAGCTTGGCTATCGTCCGAACGTACTAAGCCAGTACCAAGACAATGTGGACATTCTTTTGTTGTAGCTTCTAACATTCCTGGTCTTAATCTTTGTCGAGACATTTCCATAAGGCCAAAGCCTGAAATGCGACCAACTTGAATGCGAGCCCTGTCAGATTTTAATTTATCTTTCATACGCTTTTCAACAGATATGTTATTACGACGTTCTTCCATATCGATGAAATCAATTACAATTAATCCAGCCAAATCTCGTAGTCTTAATTGCCGGGCTACCTCATCAGCTGCCTCTAAATTCGTCTTTAAAGCAGTTTTCTCAATAGAAGATTCTTTTGTCGCTTTGCCTGAGTTTACATCAACTGCCACCAATGCTTCAGTGACACCAATTACAATATACCCACCTGATTTTAGCTGAACTGTTGGGTTAAACATTCCACCAAGATAACTTTCAACTTGGTACCGAGCATAAAGAGGCATTTTATTTTTATATTGTTTTACACGCTTTACATGAGATGGCATTAACATAGTCATATAAGCTTTTGCTGCCTCAAAGCCACGTTCCCCATCAACTATGATTTCATCAATATCATTATTATATAAATCGCGAATTGATCTTTTAATTATATCACCTTCTGCATAAATTTGAGTAGGGGCTATACTTTCTAGTGTGACATCTCTTATTTGTGTCCATTGGCGCATTAGATATTCATAATCTCTAAGAATATCATCTCTATTTCTTTTAGCGCCTGCGGTTCTTACAATTAAACCAGCGCCTTTTGGAACATCTAATTCGCTTGTAATCTCTTTTATTTTCTTCCGATCTTGTACGTTCGTAATTTTACGAGATATTCCGCCTCCTCGAGCTGTATTTGGCATTAACACACAATAACGCCCAGCTAATGATAAGTATGTTGTTAATGCCGCACCTTTATTTCCACGTTCTTCTTTTACAACTTGAATTAAAAGTATCTGGCGTACTTTAATTACTTCTTGTATTTTATATCTTCGTGGGCGAGGTTTTCTTGGGCGAACTTCCTCTTCAATATCTTCATTTGCTACTGACTCTATGCCATCATCGATTATATCATCTTCAGCTCTAGCATCTTCTGTATTTGCTTCAATGTCTTCATCTGTATGAATATCTAAGCTTTTATCATTATTTATGTTACTTTCATCTATATCTTCAGTCAGATCAGAATTTATCTCTGCGATTGTTTCAGCTGTTTGCTCTTCTATAGAAGTATTTGTATTGCTATTATCAATGATTTTTGATGTTAAAATTTCATCATTGTTAGCTTCTTCAGCTATGACTTTTGTTTTTCGTTTTCTAACTCTAGATTTTTTTTGTTGAGCTATACTTGCCTCTTCTTCAAGAGATTTTGCATAAGCCTCTTCTTCAGCTATTAAAGCTTCACGGTCAGCTACTGGGATTTGATAGTAATCAGGATGAATTTCGGCAAATGATAAAAAGCCGTGTCTATTACCACCATAATCAACAAACGCTGCTTGTAGAGATGGCTCAACACGGGTAACTTTTGCTAAATATATATTCCCTGAAAGTTGGCGTTTATTTAAACTTTCAAAGTCAAATTCATCAACTTTATTTCCTTCAACGACAACCACTCGTGTCTCTTCAGCATGTGTAGCATCGATAAGCATTTTCTTTGGCATAATATTCTTTCGTCAATCAAAGAGGAACTTCCTTTGTTAAAGGCTGATTGTCTATTTGATTGAATAGTTAAGGCGGAAATACACGTATGAATATTTTTGAATAAGGCAATTAGCCAATCAAATCTAATATATTTATTGCACACGCGTTTCATCGCGGGTTTCTCCTGTGATCTTATTTTGATCACTAATAAGGCTAGTCTTGCACAAAGGGTGCAATAAAGCTGTTCTATTGGCCAAATGGCCTGTTAGAGCTTTAGAGGAGGACTTTGGTTAGGTTTTTCCATAACCTGTCTCATAAAATGCTTCTAACGAATCTCGAAATGATAATTAAATCATATAGTTCTTTTTTAGTTTGCAAAAAAATTAATTACAATGCGTATTTAATGTATAGATAATTGTTTAAATATTATTTATTGTAAAAATATATATATGTTATTGTAAAATGTAGTTTAATTTATAATCATTTAATTTAACACTTAAGCATTTAGTTTATATTTGTTATTAAATTACATAAATGGTTTTGATAAATACAAATAAAAAAACGAAAAATTTATTATAGATAATTAGGAAATTATAGCTTGTTACGTTTTATTTTTTCGTTTTTTGGTTCTATTTTTGCATTATTAACATTAGGTTGTGCTTTATTTGCAATAATTTTGACCGCCGTATTTTATGCTTATGGTAGTGATCTTCCTGATTATGAGCAATTATCTAATTATCAACCTGCAACTATTAGCCGTGTTTATTCAAGAGATGGTAAGGTTATTGATGAGTTTGCTCAACAACGGCGGCTTTTTATATCTGCAGATGAAATACCTGATATTGTAAAAAATGCTTTTATATCAGCAGAAGATAAGAATTTTTATAACCATATAGGTTATGATCCTGCTGGAATTGCAAAAGCAATTTTTGATGCTGCTAACGGAAAGGAATTACGAGGTGCATCTACAATTACGCAACAAGTAATGAAAAACTTTTTACTTACCAGATCTAGATCCATAGATAGAAAAATAAAAGAAATTATATTGGCTACTCGAATTGAGAAATCGATGTCAAAAGAAAAAATATTAGAATTATACTTGAATGAAATTTTTCTTGGTCAAAACTCATATGGTATAGCATCAGCGGCTGATACTTATTTTAGCAAAGCTTTAGATGAATTGACTTTAGAAGAGGCCGCATATTTGGCTTCATTACCAAAGGCACCAAGTAACTATCATCCAGTGCGGCAAAAAGATAGAGCTATAGCAAGAAGAAACTTTGTTATACGAGAAATGGAAGAAAATGGTTACGTATCTGAAGATGAGGCATTAATCGCTAAATCTAAAGAATTAATCACTGTTCAAGGTGGGCAATTGGCTTCAAAGCGAGCTTCCAGAGCTCCAAGAACATATTTTACTGATGAAATTCGAAGGCAACTATCTTTAAGCTTTGGCGAAGAAGAGTTTTTTACAGGAGGTTTAGCGGTTAGTGCAACAATGGATCTTAAATTACAGTCAGATGCTGCTAAAGCACTTCGTAATGGCTTAGAGGAATATGATCGAAAATATAGTCCTTGGCGTGGTCCAGTAGATACAATTGAAAAAAAACATCTTCAAGAAGATACTTGGCGTAAAGTTCTCAAAAAGAAAAATTTACCACGTGATATAAATGGTTGGCATTTAGCAATAATATATGATGTTTCAAAATATGTTGCAAAAATTAAAATTGAAGGTTTTCCGGAAAATAAAAATCAATATTTAGATTTAAAAAATGAAATGACTTGGGCTAAAAATAGAGTTTTTGATAACGGAAAACGCATATCAATTAATTCTGCGAAGGATATGTGGTCGCTCGGAGATATAGTATTTGTAAAGCCTTTATATGATAACGATACAAATACAATCAAGTGGACATTGAGGCAAATACCCAAAATTCAAGGTGGCTTTGTTGCAATGGATACAGAAACTGGCAGAGTATTGGCTTTGCAGGGAGGTTTTTCTTATCAACATTCTGTATTTAATCGAGCAACTCAAGCAAATCGACAGCCAGGATCATCTTTTAAGCCGTTTGTTTATGCAGCAGCATTGGATGTTGGCTATAGCCCTGCTTCTCTAATCATAGATGCTCCAATAGAAATTGATACTCCTCAAGGCTTATGGAGCCCTAAAAATTCATCTAATAAATTTTATGGACCCGCTCCACTACGAATAGGTATAGAGCAATCTCGTAATTTAATGACAATTAGGCTAGCACAAGATGTCGGTATGGAAGTTATAAGCGGTTATGCTGAAAGATTTGGTGTTTACAATAAAATGCAAAAATTATTGGCAGCATCGCTTGGAGCTCAAGAAACAACTTTATATAAAATGGTATCTTCTTATGCAATGTTCGCAAACGGTGGCGAGCGTGTTGTCCCAACAATGGTTGATAGAGTACAAGATAGATTTGGTCGAACAATTTATAAACATGATAAACGTGTATGTACTAATTGTGAAAAAAATATACTCGAAATGGGTAAATCACCATTCATAAATAGTAATCGTGAACGAGTATTAGATCCTTTAACTGCATTTAGATTACAATCAATGATGCGTGGTGTAGTTGAAAGAGGAACTGCAAGATCTGTTGCAATTGATGGTATTGAAATCGCAGGAAAAACTGGAACAACAAATGATGCCAAGGATGTTTGGTTCGTAGGTTTTACCCGAAATATAGTAGCTGGATGCTATATTGGATTTGATACACCAAAACCTTTGCGAAAGGGTGCGTCGGGCGGTGGAATGTGTGGGCCTGTATTTAAGAAATTTATGATTGAAGCTATTAAAAAATACGGGGCAGGAAGTTTTAGCCAACCCCCGAATACATACTTTGCTAAGTTTGATAGAAATACTGGTGCTTTGCTGCCTGATGGTGGAACAGGAAGAAATCCTAATAATATACCTGGATCAAATGTTACATCTGAATTATTTAGAATAGGTGATGATCCAGTACTAGATGGTTTAATTACTGTAATAGATGGTGGTTTTTCTGTTATTGCTGATGAGGAGATATTTACTGAGTTTTCAGATGATTTAGGTATGACTACAGGTGACAATTGGATAAGGCACTACATAGATAAAAAGAAACAACCAAATAAAATTAATTTTGGAAGTTTATCAAGTGGTGGCCTGTACTGATAACTTATTATAAGAAATTATAATTGATAATTTAAGGTAAATTAATGCGCGCAGAAATTGAAAATATAATAAGTGAAATCCATAAATCTTTAGAATTACTTAAACAACGCATGGATTGGGAAACTGCTGAACATAGAATGGAAGAATTTGATGCTATGTCAGAAAATCCTGATTTATGGAATAATCCTGAAAAAGCACAAAAACTTATGCGTGAAAGACAAATGCTTTCTGATTCAATATCAAATTTCAAAGAATTATCATCTAATTTGCACGATAATATAGAATTAATTGAACTTGGTGAAATTGAAGAAGATCATGAAATAATCAAAGAAGCTGAAAATGGTATTTTGATTATTCAAAAAGAATCTGCAAGACAAGAATTAGAAGCATTACTGAATGGTGAAGTTGATTCAAATGATACATTTTTACAAATAAATGCTGGAGCAGGTGGGACAGAGAGTTGTGATTGGGCGAATATGCTTGCACGGATGTATGTTAGGTGGGCTGAGCAAAAAGGCTATCAAGTAGATAGAATGGAAGAAAGTGTTGGTGATGAAGCAGGAATAAAATCTGTTACGTATCAAATCAAAGGCCATAATGCTTATGGTTGGATGAAATCCGAAAGTGGTGTTCATCGTTTAGTAAGAATTTCGCCATTTGATAGTAATGCAAAGCGCCATACTTCCTTTTCGTCTGTATGGGTTTATCCAGTAGTTGATGATAATATCGATATTGATATTAATCCATCAGAAATACGTGTTGATACATATAGGTCATCAGGGGCAGGAGGGCAGCATGTTAATACAACTGATTCAGCCGTTAGAATTACCCATATACCTACTAATATTGTTGTTCAAAGCTCAGAAAAATCCCAACACCAAAATAGAGCTAATTGTATGGCAGCTTTAAAATCTCGTTTATATGAATTGGAAATGCGTAAAAGAACAGAAGGTATTCAAGAAGCACACGACAATAAGGGCGATGCTGGATGGGGTAATCAAATAAGGTCTTATGTATTACATCCCTATCAAATGGTAAAAGACCTCAGGACGAATGTTGAAACATCAGATAGTCAGGGTGTATTAAATGGTGACCTTGATATGTTTATGGCAGCTACATTAGCACTTGATGTAGCTGGGAAGACACGTGCTGAAGCTCAATCTGATAGTTAATAATATAAATTTTATCGGTATTGCTAATTATAAAATTTGAAAAGCAATACCTATTAAATTATTCAGATGTTTTTATTGGTGCTTTAATTTTTGATGAACTAGAATTTAAAGGATCATCTTGCCTTGTAACTGATCCCTCAAAGTGTGCACCACTTTCGATTGCAATGGTTTTATGAATTATATCACCTTCAACACGTGCAGTCGCAGTTAAACGCACTTTAAGGCCTCTTACTCTTCCAACTACTCTACCATGAACAACTATATCATCAGCGACAATTTCGCCTTTAACAGTTGAGCCTTCACCAACAGTTAGTAAATGAGCGCGAATATCGCCATCCACAGTGCCTGATATTTGAATATCTCCAGTAGTTTTTACATTACCTTTTATATGCAAATCTGTAGACAATGTTGATGCAGGTGGTTTAGCTTTCAATGATGCTGGATTAGCACTCATTGGTGTTGTTGATGTGGGCGGACTAGCTGGTTTTAATGGATTGCTATTACCCATAGTTGATGTTTTTTGTGGTTCAGGTTTTTTAGAAAACATTTTTTGTAGCCTTCATGTAGTTTATTGCGTTAATTGGCTTTCCGCCAAGTCTTATTTCATAATGTAGATGCACTCCAGTGCTTCTACCCGAGTTCCCCATAGTCCCAATTTTATCACCACGCAAAACTTTTTGACCTACTTTTACATTTATTTTATGTAGATGAGCGTAATAACTGATGAAACCTTGACTATGTCGAATTTTGATTAAACGGCCATAACCACCGTTATTTCCTGCGAATATAACAACACCATCGCCAGAGGCAACTATTTTCGTACCCAATGGCGCAGCTAAATCAGTACCATTATGCATGCGCCGCTTACCATTTACGGGATCTTTTCGATAGCCAAACCCGCTTGTATATCTATGAGACCCAGCAACTGGATGTCCCAACGGAACTCTTGAAACTGCTAGCTTCATTAAGTTGACCTCATCAAGTTCACGAAACAAACTTGATGCTCGTTTGGACATATGATCGTGCAAGACGCTTTCTGATGAAGTTTCAATCGGAGTAATGGGACCACCAGCTCCAGAATAGCCTCTTCTTACTTCATTTACCAACGACTTTGTATTAATGCCTTTTTGATTCAATATTTTTGAAAGAGGAGCTAGGGCTATATCTACTGCTTCTTCAAGTCTATTGAATATTTGGTTACCACGTTCTTGAAGTAATGCAGAGTCTAGTTCAAGTATTTCCACTTGTTCTTCCATTTTCTTTGTGTTGCTAAAAAGCTTATCGCGATCATTAGAAGTCTTTTTTAATGCATCAGATAAAAAAACGAGTGTATCTTTGTTATCATTAGATTTTCCAAATTCAGAGTTAATTTCATTTGAAACTGTCTTAAATTTATTTTGTAAATTATTAGCTCTTGCGATTGCAACATCTCGAGATTTTATAGCATCTTGCAGCTTTTGCTGCATTATACTTAATCCTTTACCAAGCTCTCGACGCTGTTCTTCAAGTTCGAGAAGCTCAGATTGTTGTAAAGAAACTTGATCTAATGCGATATAAAATCTTTCAAGAGAAGTTTGCGCTTCTAACGACCTTTTATTTCGTTCATTGGATAACTGTTCAAGGCGCTTCTCGTAAGCTTGTTGTAAGACTCCAGCTTGTTCTTTTTCTGTTTTCGCAGATATTGCTTGAACTGCAAGCATAACGGTAGCAACAACCATCCAACAAAATGATAGTGCAAATGTAGTACCAGCAACTGTTTGAATCACTGGAGACAACCGAACATACCTAGCGGTTTTGTCTGAGCGCAAATAAATCCTTTGTTCAGGAATATGTTTGCTCAATAAACTGTTTATCTTAACAAGGTTTATTGCCATTTTAATTTTTCCAGTTTTGTAATAACTATTTATACTTCATTAAGTTTTATTATGCTTTTACTCAATGGTTTTCATAAATTGATTAGGTTTAGTTTTTTAAAAGTCTGAAATAAGCAGAAAATTGCCAATTTTTACTCTAGCCAACTGCAATTGGCCAATAAAAGTCCATAGGTATTCCCGCTTCAGCTCTTTTTTCATCGTTAAAAGGTGGCTTTAAA
>TARA_B110000027_G_scaffold36237_1_pt1 | contig 12641 bp, 8 predicted proteins | sample TARA_B110000027 | Tara Oceans TARA_B110000027 (sample SAMEA4397101) | marine metagenome | biome: Polar Biome; feature: [SRF] surface water layer (ENVO:00010504); material: water (ENVO:00002006), including particulate matter (ENVO:01000060) such as... | depth 5 m
GGATCTAGTATTTTTTTTTCAACGAACTGAGATAATCAAAAATAAGGTAAAACATACAATATACTATTATAAAATAATAAAAATATTATTAAATATGAGAAAGTTTAACAACTTATCCACAGCTAGATTAGTAATGTTTAAGATTCTGATTTGTTAATTGTATTAGATTACTTTATTGAACAAAAAGAGGTAAGTAATGAAGTTTAAAAGGCATTTTACGAAAACAGGACAAGATGCATATGCAGGTTTAGAGTTTAAAACAACATCTAGTGAGATTAAAAACCCAGATGGAACAATCGTTTTTAGTGCTCCAAATATAGAAGTTCCTGGGAACTACTCTCAAGTAGCGGCAGATATCATTGCTCAAAAATATTTTCGTAAAGCTGGTGTACCTGTTTGTTTAAAAAAAGTTGAAGAGAATAACATTCCTTCTTGGTTATGGCGCTCCGAACCCGATTTTGTGAAGCTAGACGCTATTTCTAAGAATGATAGGTTTATAGGTGAAGAATCAGCTAAACAAGTTTTTGACCGATTAGCTGGAACTTGGACTTATTGGGGATGGAAAGGAAACTACTTTACCAGTGAAGATGATGCAAAAGTTTACTTTGATGAGATGAGATTTATGCTTGCTGCACAAATGTGTGCACCTAATTCCCCACAATGGTTTAATACAGGCCTTCATTGGGCGTATGGTATTGACGGCCCAAGTCAAGGTCATTACTATGTTGATTTTGAAACTAAGAAACTAGTCAAGTCCAAATCTTCATATGAACATCCTCAACCTCATGCTTGTTTTATTCAATCAGTTAAAGATGACCTGGTGAATGAAGGTGGTATTATGGACTTATGGGTCAGAGAAGCTAGATTGTTTAAATATGGATCTGGAACAGGTTCCAATTTTTCTAAACTTAGAGGTAGTAGCGAAGGTTTATCAGGAGGTGGCAGATCTTCGGGGATGATGAGTTTTCTTAGAATTGGAGATAGAGCTGCTGGAGCAATTAAGTCCGGTGGAACTACCAGAAGAGCTGCAAAAATGGTTACAGTAAACATAGATCACCCTGATATTGAAGAATATATTAATTGGAAAGTTGTGGAAGAACAGAAGGTTGCTGCTTTAGTTGCTGGATCAAAACTTACAGCTAAAAATCTAAAATCTGTTATGGAAGCATGCAATATTTCATCATATTCTGATAAAGATAGATTAAATCCTAAAATAAATATTGAGTTAAAAAAATCTATTCTAAATTGCAGAGCTGTTATGGTTCCAGAAAATTATATTCAAAGAGTTATTCAATTTGCTGGACAAGGTTTTAAAGAAATTGAGTTCCAAACATATGACACTGATTGGGATAGTGAAGCTTACTTAACAGTTTCAGGCCAAAATTCAAATAACTCAGTAAGAGTTAGCAATGATTTCTTAGAAAAGGTATCTCAAAATGGTAAATGGGATCTTATTCGTAGAACAGACGGAGGAGTTCACAAAACCTTAGATGCTTCTGATTTATGGTCTAAAATTTCTGAAGCGGCATGGGCATGTGCAGATCCTGGCCTTCAATATGATACAACCATTAACGAGTGGCACACATGTCCGAAAGCTGGTAGAATTAATGCATCAAACCCTTGTTCTGAATATATGTTTATTGACGATACGGCATGTAATTTAGCATCCATAAATTTATTACAGTTTAAAAAAAGTGACGGCTCTTTTGATATTGAGGCTTATGAATATACAACTAAATTATGGACACTTACTTTAGAAATCTCTGTAATGATGGCTCAATTCCCTTCAAAAGAAATAGCGCAAAGGTCATATGAATATAGAACTCTGGGTCTGGGATATGCGAATATAGGTGGATTACTTATGTCTTGGGGTATATCTTATGATAGCGACCAAGGTAGAGCCATATGCGCTGCACTTACCTCAATAATGACTGGAATTTCATATGCAACTTCGGCAGAAGTAGCTGGAGAATTAGGTCCTTTTCCTAAATACAAAGAAAATGCAGAAGATATGTTAAGAGTTATTCGTAATCATAAACGTGCCTCTGAAGGCAAAACAAGAGGTTATGAAAACTTATCTATCAACCCTGTACCTTTAATGGCTCAAAACTGTCCAGATCAACGATTAATATCTGCGGCTAAAGATGCTTGGGTTAAAGCCCTTGCCGCTGGAGAAAAAAATGGTTTTAGAAATGCACAAGCAACTGTTATAGCACCAACCGGTACAATCGGCCTTGTAATGGATTGTGATACAACAGGCATTGAACCAGATTTTGCAATGGTTAAATTTAAAAAATTAGCAGGTGGTGGTTATTTTAAAATAATTAATCGAGTTGTTCCTGAAGCTTTAACTCATTTGGGGTATGATTCTGATCAAGTTGAAGATATGCAAAGGTATGCCCTAGGTGCAGGAAGTTTAAAGGATTGCCAATCTATAAGTCATAATGCTCTTATATCAAAAGGTTTTACAGAAAAAGAAATTAAATTAATTGAAGACTCACTTGAATCTGCATTTGATATTAAATTTGTCTTTAATCAATTCACTTTAGGCGAAAACTTTTGTAAAAATGTGTTAGGTATGACAAATGAACAGATGAGTGATTTCTCATTTAGTATGTTGGAATTCCTTGGGTTTACTCCTGAAGAAATTGACGTTGCTAACATTCATGTTTGTGGTGCAATGACACTTGAAGGAGCTCCTCATCTTAGCAAAGATCATCTATCTGTATTTGATTGTGCCAATGTTTGTGGAAGAATAGGAAAGAGATCATTATCAGTTGACAGCCATATTAAAATGATGGCGGCCGCTCAATCTTTTATATCTGGAGCTATCTCCAAAACTATAAATATGCCTAATGATGCTACTATAGACGATTGTAGTGACGCTTACATGCTCTCTTGGCAACTTGGAATTAAAGCTAACGCGCTTTACAGAGATGGTTCTAAATTAAGTCAACCTCTTAACTCTGCTTTACTTGATGATGAAGATATAAATGAAGCTGATGACAATATAACAAACGAACAAGATCTTACAAAAAGGACAAGTCAAGTTGTTGAAAAAATTGTTGAAAGATTTGTTAAAGCTGAAAGAGATAAACTTCCTCACAGAAGAAAAGGATATACTCAAAAAGCTACTGTAGGAGGACATAAAGTCTATTTAAGAACAGGAGAATATGAAACTGGAAAATTAGGTGAAATATTTGTGGATATGCATAAAGAAGGCGCCGCATTCAGATCATTGATGAACAACTTTGCTATTGCTGTTTCAATCGGTTTGCAATATGGAGTTCCATTAGAAGAATTTGTTGAAGCTTTTACATTTACTCGCTTTGAACCTCAAGGAATGGTTACTGGGAATGATACTATTAAAATGTCCACATCAATTCTTGATTACATTTTTAGAGAATTAGCTATATCTTACTTGGATCGTAATGATTTAGGCCATGTTGGACCAGAAGATTTAGATTCTAGTACAACTGGATCAGGTGATAATAAGGTTCTCATATCTGAGAAAGTTGCAAGTAGAGGATTTGTTAGGAGAGAGCTAAAGGTAGTATCAGGTGGAACAAGTAATATTACTGTTATGCCTACTTCTAGTTTATTAAAAGAAAATATAGAAACTACTCAACAGCAGGAAGGTTTAGTGGTTAATAATCAAACATTGAATATGGCACAGGAAATCGAAGCTAAAATTAAAGGCTATGAAGGTGAAGCTTGTGGTGAATGTGGTAACTTTACATTAGTAAGAAATGGTACATGTATGAAATGTAATACATGTGGTGGAACATCAGGATGCTCATAAAAGGATTACAATGACTAATATAATAGAGAATAAATTAAAAGAATTAGATATAATACTAGATGAAGCTAGTAAACCTGCGGGAAGCTATGTTCCTTATGTTATATCTAATAATTTAGTATTTATTTCTGGACAATTACCTTTTATCAATGGTTCGATAACTATAAAAGGCAAGGTTGGCTCAGAGGTTTCTGTAGAAGACGGAATAAAAATGGCAGAAGTTTGCGCGAAAGCGCTTTTAAGTCAGCTTAAATCAGCTTGTAATGGGAACCTTGATAAGGTAAAAAAAGTCGTTAAATTAGGAGGTTTTGTAGCTTCAGACCCAAACTTTATTGATCATCCAAAAATAATTAATGGTGCATCTGATTTGATAGTAAAAATTTTTGAGGACAAAGGTAGGCATGCAAGATTTGCTGTTGGCGTTGCATCACTTCCACTAAACACACCAGTAGAGATCGAAGGAATTTTTGAAATAGAAAATTAATTTATTTTAAAATAGGATATGACACACTCTAAAATGAAAATTGATTTAGTCTCTGATTTAACTAGTATAGACAAAGATCAGTGGAATAAATTAAATAAAACCAATCATCCTTTTACTTCATATGAGTTTCTCACTGCATTAGAGCTATCTAAATCTGTATGTCAAAATACAGGTTGGATTCCTAAGCATATAGTAATTAAAGATGATAAAAATATGCTAATAGGAGCTTTACCTAATTACCTTAAGATGCACTCATATGGTGAATATATATTTGATCATAGTTGGGCAAATGCATATGAGAATGCTGGAGGACAATACTACCCAAAACTTATATCTGCTATACCTTTTACCCCTGCAACTGGACCAAGGTTTTTAATAAATGACGATCATTTAGAAAAAAATAAAATCTTTAATTTAATTGTAAACACATTACAAACTATAATTATTGATAATAATTTAAGTTCAGTTCACATTAATTTTATTACTTCTGACGTTAGTGAGAAGTTAGCTAGTAAAGACTGGATTGAACGAAAAGGTTTACAATTCCATTGGCACAATAATGATTATAAATCATTTGATGATTTTTTGGATAAATTAAAAAGTACAAAACGAAAAGCTATTAAAAAAGAACGAAAGAAAATTTCTGATAGTGAGGTAAAAATAGAGAGGATCTCAGGAAATAATTTAAACCACGAAATTTGGAATTCCTTTTACCAATTTTATTTAAATACAGTGGACAAAAAGTGGGGTTCTTCATATTTAACAAAAGAATTTTTCTACTTAATTAATGAAAGTATGAATAATAAAATTATGCTAGTTATAGCTAGTAAGAATAATGAAATTATTGCAGCTGCACTGAATTTCATTGGCCATAATACGTTATATGGAAGAAATTGGGGGTCTCTTATAGACATCCCTTTTTTACATTTCGAACTGTGCTATTATCAAGCTATTGAGTTTGCAATAGAAAACAATATCAAAACAGTTGAAGCTGGAGCTCAAGGGCATCACAAAATACAAAGAGGGTATGTTGCAACATCTACATATAGCTCTCATTTTATTCAGAACAAATCATTTTCTGAAGCTGTTAAAAATTTTGTTAAAATAGAAGCAAAAGAAATAAATAAACAAATAGAAATAATTAATAAACAAGGGTCACCCTACTCAAATCAATTGAATTAAGTAAACTCTGGAGTATCCTTCTTTTTATCATTACCTTTAGACACAACTTTTTTTAGCTTTCCATCTTTATTGTTAGCTGACTCAGTTTTTAAGACCAGTTTTTCTTTTAATAAATCAACTGTTACAGTTCCACCGTCAACTAGTCGACCAAATAATAGCTCCTCTGCTAATGGCTTCTTAATATGTTCTTGTATTACCCTAGCTAAAGGTCTTGCTCCAAAGTTTTTATCATAACCTTTAGTAGCTAACCAATCTCTAGCTTTATCCGTAAGTAATACCGAAACGCCTTTTTCAGATAGTTGTACTTCTAACTGCATTACAAATTTATCAACCACCATTCGTACAACCTCAAGTGGCAAATAACCAAAAGGTATAATAGCGTCAAGTCTATTTCTAAATTCAGGAGCAAATAATTTATCAATAGCCTCGCCATCAGCACCTTCTCGGCTTTCTTGCTTAAAGCCAATGGCTGCTTTTGATAACTCTTGAGCACCCGCATTAGTGGTCATAATTAGTATGGTATTTCTAAAATCAATAGATTTACCATTATTATCTGTTAATTTCCCATGATCCATTACTTGCAATAATAAGTTGAATAGATCAGGATGAGCTTTTTCAATCTCGTCTAATAATAGTACTGAATGAGGATTTTGATCTATTGCTTCAGTTAACAACCCTCCTTGATCAAACCCTACATAACCTGGAGGAGCTCCAATCAACCTTGATACTGTATGTCTTTCCATATACTCTGACATATCAAATCTAATCATTTTCACACCTGTAGCCTCAGCTAATTGTTTTGCTACTTCTGTTTTTCCGACACCTGTTGGACCTGAGAATAAATAACAACCAACTGGCTTTTCCACTTCTCTTAAACCTGCTCTAGAGAGTTTAATACTTGATACTAATTCACTCACAGCTTTATCTTGACCATAGACCATTCTCTTTAGATCGTCTTGTAGTTTTGAAAGCGCTTTTCTATCATCCGTAGAAACATTTCGAGGAGGAATTCTTGCTATTAAAGCAACAGTTTCTTCTATTTCTATTTTTCCTATCGTACGCTTTCTTTTAGATTTAGTTTTTAGCATTTGCGCAGCAGCAGATTCATCTATAACATCAATAGCCTTATCAGGTAATTTTCTATCATTAATATATCTCGCAGATAACTCTACCGCTGTCTTAATCGCTGCATTAGTATATTTTAGTTTATGATGTTCTTCATAACGAGTTTTAAGTCCCATTAGAATCTTTACTGCATCATCTACACTAGGTTCAGCAACATCAATTTTTTGAAACCTCCTTACTAGAGCTCTGTCTTTGTCAAAATAGCCTCTATATTCTTTGTATGTTGTAGAACCTATACATTTTAAATCACCTGACTGTAAGGCAGGCTTTAGTAAGTTAGAAGCATCCATTGCACCTCCACTAGTTGCACCAGCACCAATTATAGTATGTATTTCATCAATGAATAAGATTGCGTTTTCATTTAGTTCAATTTCTTTCATGACAGCTTTTAAACGTTCTTCAAAATCACCTCTATAGCGCGTCCCGGCTAATAATGCTCCCATATCTAAAGAGTATATCTCTGAGTTCAGTAAAACTTCTGGAACATTTCCTTTAACTACTCTATCAGCAAGACCTTCTGCAATTGCAGTTTTACCTACTCCAGGATCTCCAACCAATAAAGGGTTATTCTTTGTTCTTCTACATAAGACTTGAATAGTTCTATCTAATTCAAGCTGTCTACCTATTAAAGGATCAATTTTACCTTGAGATGACTTTTCATTTAAGTTGACAGCATATTTTTCTAAAGCTTTCTCAGATTTTTTATTATCTGATTCTGAAGTTTCACTATCAGCTCCTAAAGGTGAAGTTGATTTTGAATAGTTCGGGTCTTTAGCAAGGCCATGACTCATAAAACTAACTGCATCAAGACGTTTCATATCTTGTTTCTGCAACAAATAAACAGCATAACAATCTCTTTCAGAAAACATCGCTACTAGAATATTTGCACCAGTAGCTTCACTCCTTCCTGATGATTGAGTATGAATAACAGCTCTTTGTACTACCCTTTGAAATCCGGCAGTAGGCTGAGTATCAGCTTCTTTATCTGGAGTAATAATTGCATTCAAGTCTTCTTTTAAATATTTATTTATATCTTCTTCTAATATCTTTATATCTACCGAGCATGCTTTTAACACTTCAATCGCATCCTGATCTTGTAATAAGGCTGATAATAAGTGCTCTAATGTTGCGAACTCATGTTTAAGTGACGAAGCACTTGTCATTGCCCGTCTTAAAGTTTCTTCGAGAGATTTTGAGAGCATTATTATTCCTTTTCTAATTGAACTTGTAGAGGATGTTCATATTTTCGAGCATAGTTCATTACTTGCATCGCTTTTGTTTCAGCAACATCATATGCATAAACTCCACATACTCCTACTCCGCGCTGATGCACATGAAGCATTATTTGTGTAGATTCTTCTCTACTTTTTTGAAAAAATTTTTCAAGAACTTCAATAACAAACTCCATAGGAGTATAATCATCATTCATCATCAACACTCTGTAAAGAGCTGGAATTTTAGTTTTTGGTTTTGTCTCAAGCTTAATGTTCCCGATAGTACCATCTTCGTTTGGCTTATCACTATCGCTCATAGATGATGGTGTTATCATTTGCATACCATATTGGAGATTTACATTTAACTTATAATTAATCATTTATTCCTTAACGCTTCCTGATAAATAATCTGTCATATAATTATATAAGAACGACATGAGCCATAGACAAGTTTAATTTCTAGATTTTTAAAAAATAATATCTAATTATACGTTTTATACTAAATATTGTGGTTTGTTAAAAAAATAATCAAAATAATGTATGTTTTTATATATTTTACACTGCGAACATTATATCTTTATGTTAAAATATAAAGAAAATATTCTTGGATATAAAATTTGTCTAAAACTAGCGCTCAAATGATTTCAATTGATAAAAAAAAAATGCAAATATATCTAAATAAAGTGAAATGGTTTTTTATTTTACTCATAGGTTTTTTAGTTTCTATTCAGCCTGCTCAAGCTAAGTATGCTTCTTTTATAATAAATGAAAATACGAAAAGAGTTTATTATACTGCAAATGCTGATACGCGTAATTACCCAGCTTCTTTAACAAAAATTATGACATTATATATGATTTTTGATGCCTTAAAAACTAAGAAAATATCTATGAACACTAAATTTAAAGTTTCTAGAAGAGCAACTAGACAACCACCTTCAAAATTAAACCTTTCTGCTGGGTCGTCAATTTCCGTTAAACACGCAATATTAGCCTTGATTACAAAATCAGCAAATGATGTAGCTACGGTTGTTGCTGAAAACTTAGGAAAATCAGAAAGAAATTTTGCGAGATTGATGACTAAGAAAGCTAAAAAATTAGGAATGAAGCGCACCACATTTAAAAATGCGTCAGGCTTACCTAATCGTGGTCAATTATCTACAGCAAGAGATATGGCAACGCTGGGAATGGCAATTAGAAAGAATCATAGTGTTTTTTTTAAATTATTTAAAACTAAGTCATTTATTTATAAAGGTACTAGATATAGTAATCATAACAATCTGTTAGGTAGTTACTCAGGAACTGATGGTATAAAAACTGGTTATACTCATGCATCTGGATTTAACCTTGTGGCTTCTGTTGAAAGAAATGGCCAAAGAATTATTGGAGTTGTTTTTGGAGGAAAAAAAGCACGTTCACGAGATAAACATATGATTAAATTATTAAATAGATACTTTAAAACTAATGCTTCTAAACCTCTTGTAAGAATAGCAAAAGCTTCAGAGTTACCAAAAAATCGTCCTAAGATAATCGTAGCAGAAAAAAATGTCAAAAATTTTAAAGTACCGCCAAATGTTATTAATACTCTGCTTCTAGATAGGACAAATGATGATTGGTTTATACAAATTGGTGCTTTTACAAATCGACTGAATGCTCACAAAGCAGCTCGTAATGCGAGGAATGTAGTGCCAGAGCAACTAGGTAACCTGCCAGCATCTTTAAGTAAAATATCGAAAGTCAATAATAATAATACTGAGTATTTATGGCGTGTGCGTTTTATTGAATTAGCTGAAAATCAAGCTCGTTCAGTTTGTGCTGAACTTTGGACCTCTGGTTTAAGTTGCATTCCACTTCCTTCAAATAAGAATAGTAATTCTTAGCTGTTATTTAAAGAATATGTTTAAGAAACTTTCAGTAAATCACTCCAACTTGTAGTATAAAAAGGAGATTTGTAAGACGATTTCATAGGCCATTTCTCTTTGTTTACTTTTATTTTTCTTGATTGTTTTTGTATACCTTGAGAACCATAAAACAATGTCATTTTTCCCATCCTTGTGTTTAGATCATCAAGTAACTTCATACAAACTTCAGATCCCTTATTATTTTGTCGATTTCTAGTATATGTAAATAAATCACTCTGGATAACATTATTACTTTCTATATTGTTTTTTACATTCTGCTTTATATCTAATAATGTTATCCCAATTTTTTTGTAACTATAGTTTGAGCGGTAAATGCTTTCGAGTAGCTTGAAAGATTTTTTAATTATAATTGCTGTATCATTAGTTGGATCATCAAGATTTATCATGGCGCAATTACTATATTGTGCATCTTGTTCTCTAAAGCGATTAGTATTAAGAAAAATATAAACTCCACTACATATACTATTTTGATAACGAAGCTTCTCGGCAGCTCTCGCTACATGATTAGCTAATGCCTTTTCAAGGTTGCCTTTATCAGATATCATATTGCCAAATGATCGAGAAACTGTAATAGATTTTTTGTTAACAACTTCTTCTAATCCAAGACACGAATGTCCCCTCAACTCATAAATCATGCGTTCGCCGATAACTGAAATCAACTTTCTTATTTGACGAGGGTCTGATTGTTGTAATTCAAGTGGATTTTTAATTCCAATAGATCTCAGTCGCTTTCCCCAACCTTTTGAAATACCCCAAATATCTTCTAACTGAATATCACCTAAGATTTGTGTTAACTTATCAGAATCACTTAATATATGGACACCATTGAGTGAGTTTTTTTTAGCAATTTTATTTGCTAATTTAGCTAATGTTTTAGTAGGAGCAACACCAATGGAAACGGGAATGCCTGTCCATTGATAAATTGAATTTCTTATTTCTGACATATCACATATTAAATTCTTAATATTAAAATTTTTTAAACTAAGAAAAGCTTCATCAATTGAATATATTTCCATATTGGGTACAAAATAATTTAATGATTCCATAACACGTCCAGACATATCTCCATATAACGTATAGTTTGAAGAATAAGTAAAAACACGATTACGTTTTATTAACTCTTTATATAGATGTAAGGGTGCTCCCATGGGAATACCTAAAGCTTTTGCTTCATCAGATCTCGCAATAATACATCCATCATTATTGGATAAAACGACAACAGGCTTACTTTTTAGAGATGGGTTAAAAACTCTTTCACAAGACACATAAAAGTTATTACAATCAACTAATGCATACATATTACAAGAAATGAACAGAGCTTGTGACAACTCCCCAAATTTCCATATTAGTCTCATCGTTAATTTCAATTGGTTTATATAGATTATTTTCTGGCATCAGAATAACTTTACCCGAACGTTTATATAACCTTTTAACAGTCATCTGCCCGTCTAAAACTGCAATAATCACTTTACCATGTGATGGCTTTACACTTCTATCTACCACTAAAATATCGTTATCGTTTATTCCCGCGTTAATCATAGAATCACCATTAACACGAACAAAGAATGTTGCAGCAGGACGCTTAACTAGATAACTATTTAAATCTAAACTTTTTTCTAAATTATCATCTGCAGGAGATGGAAACCCAGCTGAAACCTTAGAGCTATATAAAGGGAAAGCTTGGGGTTGATTTAGACATGGTTTAAATATCTCTAACCCACTTGTCATTCTATAATGACCATTTTGAGTTAATATTTGTTTAGTAATTTCTAGATTTGTCATTCTATTCATCCTTAATAGATTAAATGTTCATGTTTTGTTCTTATATTAATAATAATGAGAGTCAAGATTTAAAATATTAATAGGTTAATGACTTTTACCGAATACACCCGGCTTTACACCATAATCGACAGCCAGGCCATAATTAGGATCATCGTCTGAGTCAACCATTAACTGGCCAGCTTTTCGTAAGAGCGAATGACAATCTGTTGAGAGATGTCGCAGTTGTAACTTCTTTCTTTTTTTCTCATATTTCATTGCAAGCTCTTCTATTGCCTGTAAAGCTGATTGATCGACAACTCTACTATTAATAAAATCAATTATTACTAAATCAGTATCATTTTCTGGATTAAATATCTCAGAAAAACCTTGAACTGAACCAAAAAATAAAGGCCCTTGTATATAGTAGATAGTATTACCATCGTTGTTAACTTCAATACGCCCTGTAATACGAGTTGCATTATTCCAAGCATAAGCAAGAGCTGAGACAATAACTCCAGAAATCACCGCTATCGCTAAATCATAAATGACAGTTATACTTGTTACAATTAACATAACGATAACATCTGTTCTTGGGATCCGCTTAATAACCATAATACTTTGCCAAGCAAAGGTACCAATAACAACCATGAACATAACACCAACTAAAGCAGCCAAAGGAATTTGCTCAATAAGAGAGGAGCCAACTATAATAAATAAAAGTAGAAACAAAGATGCTGCAATTCCAGAAATCCTAGTCCTACCCCCAGATTTAACGTTAATCATTGACTGACCAATCATAGCACAACCACCCATGCCTCCAAAGAAACCTGTCACAGTGTTGGCAATACCTTGAGCTACACATTCTTGGGATGCGCCTCCAATTTTACCAGTAAGATCTCCTACTAAATTAAGTGTTAACAAACTTTCAATTAATCCAATTGAAGCTAAGATTAGAGCAAAAGGAAGTATTATTAAAAGTGTCTCAACATTGAAATCCACTAAAGGAACATGAAAAGTTGGCATTCCACCCTTAATAGACGCCAAATCTCCGACACGTGGAACATCAATATCTAGTAATATTACAAGTGCAGCCACAAAAATTATACCTGCTAATGGAGCAGGAATAAACTTTGTTATTTTAGGAGCAAACCATATTA
>TARA_B110000027_G_scaffold121788_1_pt1 | contig 12628 bp, 14 predicted proteins | sample TARA_B110000027 | Tara Oceans TARA_B110000027 (sample SAMEA4397101) | marine metagenome | biome: Polar Biome; feature: [SRF] surface water layer (ENVO:00010504); material: water (ENVO:00002006), including particulate matter (ENVO:01000060) such as... | depth 5 m
GATTCTTATAACATTTATAGATTCTTATAACATTTATAGATTCTTATAAATATTTATAAATTCTTATAAACATTTATAAATTCTTATAAATATTTATAAATCCTTATAAACACTTATAAATCCTTATAAATATTTATAAATTCTTATAACATTTATAAATTCTTATAAATATTTATAGATTCTTATTCAATTTATAAATTATTATAGATTCTTATTCAATTTATAAATTATTATAGATTCTTATAGATTCTTATAAACATTTATAAATTATTATAACATTTATAGATTCTTATAACATTTATAGATTCTTATAACATTTATAGATCCTTATAACATTTATAGATTCTTATAAACACTTATAAATTATTATAAACATTTATAGAAATAATTAAAAAATGATTTAATTACTATTCATAGTAATTAATGATGTTTGATGAAAAATCTACAGATAGTTTTTATTTCATTGGGGGAATTAAAGCAGAATTACTAATAGAAGAATATAAAGATTTTCAAGATTTTCAAGATTTTAACTATTTTAAAGATTTTAAAGATTTTAAATATTATGAAGATTTCGAATACAATAATATCATTGTAAATATCGAAAACTATGAAGACTATGAAGACTATGAAGACTACGAAAACTACGAAGACTACGAAGACTACAAATAGTTAAAACTATTATACATTATACATTATAAAATATCACTTGTATAATGTTTATAATTACGTAATTGGTCTAATAAAATTATTTCTTCATTTTGGTTTTTAATAATTCTATATGCTAAATATATCATAAAGTCATTATTAGTATTTTTTAATAATATTTTACTCATATCAACTGCTACTTGATGATGTGGAATCATATGTTCAATATAAGATTTTTCATTAATAACCATATGTTTTAAATGTTCCGAATGTTTTTTAGGATCAAAAAAATGTGGATCACAATAGACATTAGATAATTTAATTTTATTAGGATAAATAAAATCAGATACACTAGAAACATAATGAGAAGTCATTTTAGCATTTTGATCAGTAACATATGGTAATTTATTTTTAATATTATTCATTAATAAAATTTCATATTTCTGTGTCCATATTAATTTTCTTAAAATATCATGCATAATTGGTGATTTAGTAGTTTTTAATAATATTTCACTAATATCTACAGCTACTTGATGATGTGGAATCATATGTTCTAAATATTCGATATCTTTTAATTTAGAATTACATATGTTATTAGTAAAATATTCTTTATTATTAAAATAATAATATAATAAAATAATAAGAATCATTTAATATATAAATCATTTAATAAATAGAAATTGTAGAATATCATCTATATTACCAATTGACTTATCATTACTAGATGATGTTATATCTGTAATTTTGTTATTTGGTCGGTATTCTTCAACAAAATTACTAAATATTTCAGAGTAAAATATGTAGTCTAGTTGATTTTTACAATCAAGTTCGTAAAATTCTTTTTCTTTTTCATAATAAGTTATATGGAACTTATATATATATTCTAAAACTTCTATTAATCTTTTTAATTTAGATAATAAGGCATTCATATTAAACTTTAAATAATGATTTTGTATAATGATAGTAAAGTCTTTACATTGCAAACATTTATATTTTATATTTTCATTGTAAGTATAAATATATATTTCTTTTAATTGACGAATAATAATCGTAAGAGTTCTTTCTTTTTTAATAAATATGAAAGGATTATTAGAACAACATATGGTATATATATTTTCGTAGTTTAATAGTTTTAGTAATAATAGAGTTTCTATATTATAATTAAAGTTAAAATTAAAGAAGCTGTTGTAATATAATAATTTAATAATTTTATTATTATCCGTTTTATTAATAATAATAAACATATTAAGAGGATCAATATTAGAACTATTTAATATATCATACAATTCGCGAGTATTAATAGTATTAAATAATGGTAATTTTACTAAAGTTGCCAGGTTATTTTCAATATATTCAGTAACATTAACATTTTTATCATTTGATATTTCTTTAATAATATCATTCAGTGTTGCCATTTTATATTATAAAATAACTGTAATCATTTTTTTACAAATTTGTTATTATTTTTTTAATATTATAATTTGGTATTATAATATTACTATCTAATTCTTCACGAGTTGTAGGACTAATATATGTTTTATTTTTAAATAAGATTGTAATAGATTTACGATCATATGTATGACCATCGCTACATATAACAGGGTCTTTCATTATTTCCAACGATATAGGACAAATTAGTTCATACGGTATATCTTTTTTCTTCTTTAATGTTATTTTTAGATCATCTACTTCATAAATCATTAAACGTTTTCTAGACATAATCTTATCATTTTGCCAAACACATTTAAAACCTGTTCCGTCATTATACATAATAGAACCATCACCATTTTTTTTATCATTACACCAAATGGTTTCTATATAATAGTGTTGTTTATAATCGTTATAAACACCTTTACCGTGTTTTAAATCATCTTTAAATTCTCCATTATAAGAATTATTGTTTTTATAAATAATTAGCCCATTGCCATTAAATAAATGTTTTAAAAAGTTACCAGAATAACTATAATTGTTTTTATTATTAATTTTATCATAAAACACTAAATCCCCATAACCACTAAACATATTGTCTTTAAATGTTCCAGTATATTTATAGTTTCCATCGTCATAACTACCTTTTCCGACCTGTTTATCGTTTTCGAAGTTTCCAATTCTAGTTATATTATTCAGAATTAATTTACCTTTACCATTATATAAATTATTTTTCCAATAACCAATATATTTAGGACAATGTTTAGATACAATAGGATTATATAATGTTCCATAGCCTTCTTTTACTCCATTTTTCCAATTACCATCATAAAGTTTGTATTCACCATTATGATTATAAAGAATACCTTTACCATTAAATGATCCATTTGTAAATTCTCCTTTATAAATTACGATTGAATTATCATTATATAAAGAACCAGTACCAGATATAACACCATTTTTAAAGTCGCCTTCGTAAAATAATTTAGAGTTTCTAGTTAAAACGCCTTTTCCTTCAAATAGTCCATTTTTAAAGTCTCCTTCGTATCTAAAAAACTGATATTTTTCATCAGGCATATATGGCATAATCCAGAAAAATACTTTTTTATAAATAGCGATACCTTTTCCATCGGGAAAACCATTTTTCCATTCACCGGTATATTTAATATTTTTACGAACACAAGTTCCAAACCCTTGTGGTAATTTAGTATTAGTATTTACTTCACCGGCATAGAATTTTCTAATTTGTTTTAAAGTCAGAAAAGATATATATTTTCTTTGAATTTCTGAAATAAGTATAAACATTAATATACATTAATATATTTATCATTTTTTTATACCGATAATATCCATTCTAATATTCTCTAATGTATCATCTATATCTAATATATTATGTGTAGTACTATCATATTTAGTTATAAGATATATACCGTTCATTGTCTCATAGTTATTTTCTAAAATTGGTAAATAATATTTAACAACAGGCGAAATTTTTATATTACTATACATATTATCGCACCATATTATATAATAATAAGGTTTATATTTAAACTTTATAACATAGTATCCAATATACGATGATTTAATAATATATTGAAGGTTAGTATCATTTGTAATATTTTCATATACAATTGTATTAAAAATAGTATCAATTACAATTATTCTACTCATTGAACAAATACTGTGTTCAAATCATTTTTTGTGTGTATTAATAATAAATGAAGCGAACACGACAACAAAAATCAAAATCAAAATCTCAAGAAAATTTATTTGAAGAATGGAATAATTTAACTATTGAAAAGCAAAGATTAGGATATTATAAAATGAACGAAAAAGACAGAATTAAGTTTGATTTAGCTAATCCGCATTTAGCTAATCCGCATTTAATAAAAGGGACAGTAGAAAATTTGGAGGTCGATATTGAAGAAGGAAGTGCAAATGATCATGATGCTAATATCCCAAATGAACTTGCTGACCTACATGATCATCATTGGAGATTCTTTTTTAAAGATTATTTACAGTGGATTTTTGAAAATTTTGAAGTATGTTTAACTATAATACCAAGAAAAATAACAATTGATGCTTTACAACAATTACCATTTGCAGAAGGTGGTTTTGATGATAATTTTGTTATAAGTGATACGGAACAAACAGACTTCAAAAAAATAGAAGCCAGAGCGCGTTTATACGATCTTTTTTTAGAAAATATTACAAAAGGTAACGGGTTGAGATCTTTAAATAAAAAAGTATTTGAGTTCCTATGTGAAGCTATACAGTCGCAATTAAATATACGTAAATACACTATTTACAACACAATGATTTTTTTAATGGAAATTATGGTTTGTAAAGACGTATTTTATCGTTTTATGGAAATAAAAACGTCAAGTACTAATAAAACATTTTTTGAGTTTACTCCAGATGATTATGAAGATTATAAAAAAAATGGAATAAAAAAGGTTTATACAGCACAGTATTATAAGCGTATTTTTAAAAATGAACACTTTGTATTTGGATTAACAGCTTCACCTGATAATGATAATACTTACACAGTTGGACAGTTTATTATTAACTACGCTAGAAGATTATTAAATTTTACTATAACAACAGGGCGCTTTTATAATTTTGAATATGATCTACCACGTGTTGATAGAAGATTTAAACAAAAATTAAAATATAGTGCAAATTTACGCGTTGTGCTTTTACCACCAATACAATATATACAAACAACCAGACCTGATGTAGAATCTAGTATGGTAACACAATGTAGCTCCATAAAAGTCAGGCAATGGAACCATTTTTTTAACAATTATTTAAATTGGATTGATTTAAATTTTGCAGTTTGTTTAACTAAAATACCAACAAAAATAACACTTGTAGATTTTGAAAAATTAACTTTTAATGAAGGTGGTTTTGATAAAGAAGGTGGTTTTGATAAAGAAGGTGGTTTTGATAAAGATATAGATAATTTTAAAATGTATAAAGAATATCTAATAAATATAAAATTACTAAAAACTTCCACAGTTCTTACAACTTTAATGCATTATAGTAATTTAGTAAGTTTACACGTGTTATGTGACGTTTTAGACGCAAAATTAACATCAGATCCATCATTTTTTACTAAAATGATTTCATATATGGAAATTATGTGTTGTAAACCGATATTTGATGATTTTATTCAAAAAAACACGTCAGTTCCTAATTATTATGATAATATCTCAACGTGTGAATTACTAGTTTTTGATATAGAAAAACCTGATACTATTGGATATTTTATTCATAATTATGCTAGAAGATTAATGATGTTTGCTATAAAACATAAAAATCAATATTCGTTACTTGGTGGAATTCCAACTATAAAAGGGAGTAAAAAATATACAACTAATTTAAACGTTCTCATATCTCCAATGTTAAAGTTAAGTGCAACGAATGCGGCTGGTCCTTTTGTGCAAACTACAGAATATAGAAATATGAGTTCAGTTAAAACCAAAAGACCAAGACTAAAAGGTGGAAATCATATTAAAGTAAAAATCGCAGAATATAAAGAAAAAATTAAAAATATAAAAGCAGAATATAAAGAAAAAATTAAAAATATAAAAGCAGAAAAACTAAAAGAAAAAACATTAATAAGAATAGAAAAACTAAAAGAAAAAACATTAATAAGAATAGAAAAACTACAGGATAAAATTAAAAACTATAATGAAAAACTTAAAATTATAAAAATAGCATCTTTAAAAAAATAAGTTTTACGAAATAGAAAGTTTGATCGCGGATTCCCTAAGACGGTTTCTTCCATTTGTCAAATCTTCTTCGGTAATAATAAGTTCTTTTCGTAGTTTTTCTATGTTTTCTTTAATATCAATTACTTTTTTGTTTTTAATAGCAAGTTCTTTACGAATAGCTAACATTTCGTCCATTATAACAGTCATTTCGTCTACCGGTTCTTCAATCGGTCCACAAGCCACAGAATTAGATGTGTCTTTAAGCAATGAAGCGAATGACTTAATTATAGGGGACCTAGTATCCTCGATAGGAGATAGATTCGGAATTGTTGATCCAGATGACATCATATCGCTTCCAGGTGAATAAGATGAGCAATACAACTGCTCGTATTCATTCCAAGCTTCTTCGTCGGTGATAAGAATATTAGCAAACTTGTATATGAAAGTTCTATCGGCATATTTAAGGTGATGATCTAATTCACACTCCTTATTAATACAATTCATAGGCATTCCACAACGGTTTTCACTAGTCTCGTATGCCGAGTCTTTAATACTATATTTCTCATCATAGATTTTATTGACAATAATTCTTTTCATAACAGAGATACCGTGACCGTATTTACAATCATCACGGTTACATAGAAAGTTTTCAGAACAACACTTGTGATACTTATACTTACATTTTCCTTCCTTGTAAGAAATACAATTGCCTACCGAAAAATATGGACAATTCGCACGAAACTTATCAAGTGACATAATATGAACAAAACTCCTTATAACTACCGAAAGGGTTCTGTTGTTCAACAGATATACTTAATTATAATATAAACTTCATTTTTTACTTATTTTTATACAAATTATGTGTAAAGTTATAAAAATATATAACACATAATATATATAACCCTCATATAACCCTCATATAACCCTCATATAACCCAATATAACCCTCATATAACCCTATAACCCCTTTTAGATATTAGCAATCTTGATCGCCAGCTCTTTGAGGTTGGCTTTACCAACATTTACGTCATTTTCCGCGAGCGAAAGTTCTTCTTCCATTTGCTTGATTTTGCCTTTAATATCGGCGACCGTCTTGTTTTTGGCAGCGATGTCCTTGCGGATGAGCAACATATCATCCATCAACTTAACCATATCGTCATCGGACTGCTCATCGAGATCCTCAAACGCTCCCGATTCGAACTTGAATAAGGCTGAAAACGGCATAGTCATCGCGGGGGGAGTAGGAGGATCAACATAGATAATCGGGGAAACCGATGGCATAGTAGAACCAGCCGACATCGCGTCGCTGAAAGGCGAAGCTCCCTTGCAATACTTCTTCGCATATTCAGCCTTCGCCGCCTTATCAGTGAATTCGGGATTCACAATCTTGTAGATGAAATTGCGATCCTCGAAGTCAAGATGGTGATCGCAGTTGCAATCTTTGGCGATGCAGTTCATCGGCATCTTGCAACGCTTGTCGCTAGTCTCAAAGGCCGAGTTGGAACTGTACTTCTCGTCGTAGATGTCATTGACAATAATCCTTTTCTCGGGAGTGATACCGTGTCCGAACTTGCAATCGTAGCGCTTGCACAAGAAGTTCTCATCACAACGCTTGTGATACTTGTACTTGCAACTGCCATCCTTGAAAGAATTGCAGCAGCCGATGGCGAAGTGGGGGCAGTTAGTGTTAAACGAGTCATACGACATTGTTCTGAAGTTCAGCAGATAATATCATTTGGTAATTTTACTTCATTTTTTACATTATTTTTATAATATTTTACATAAAAAATGAAAACAACTGAAACAAATAAATAATGTTCGATGATATGTTAGAGTGTTTTTGTGGTAATAGTGAATATAAACACTATTATTATCCAAAAGAAAAGAAAATATATTATTGTCCGAATAATAACAAAATTAATAATAGGAGATGTAAGTTTTTTTTCAAGAAAGCAAAAAATAATAATTGTATAAATAAGCATTGTGATTTTGAACATTTAAAAGATGAAGAATTGCCAGTTTTTTCAAAAAAGCTAGGTAAATATATTTTAAACAACAATGTGTATAATGTACATATTGGTGAAAATAAAATATTAGGATGGAAAAATAGAAAATCTTATAATGAAAGAGATGAAAGAAGAATAAAAACGGAATTACCGCAATATATTATTGAAGAAAATGAATATCGTTCTATTGTAAAATCAATTGATATTTTAAAAACAGTAATTAATTTACCGTATATATCAACAGAAACAACGTGTTATTCACCAACGGCACCTACTTGTGATGATAAATATGATTTTCCAATAATAGAGCAACCCACATTAACAGCTGATAGTGAATGGTTTGAAAATAGAAGTAGAAAAATTAAAGTTAATAAAAAAGGTGTAATATATTATATTAAAAAAACTACAGGGGAAAAATCGTGGATACATCCTTATACGCGGAAAACTAATTTACCAGGAGGTTACTTAACTCCATCGGATGCTGGATTATATTTAGAAAAATGATTTAATATATATACTAATTAAATATAATGGATAGTTATGTTAATGAAATATTATTTAAACAAAGAGTAAGTTCTATAAAGCCAGATACAGATCTTGATATTGATACATTAGTTTTATTTAATAAACAAATATTGGATAGAATAATAAAATATCCTAATATAAGGTATGAAGATAAATTATCAAAATTTGAGAGCCATATAATACGCCCATTACGAGGTGTCAATAGTAATAAATTATTTGAAAAGTTACTATTAATATTAAATACTGAATTTGATATAATTAAAGATGACATGGAATGTAATGATATTTACAATTTATTTACAGAAGCAATAACAAACTATTGTGAAATGTGTATTAGGTATAAAGATTTTGATATAGAAAAAGCAAATTGGAGTGAAATATTAAACTGTAAGCAGTGGTGTTACACGTATATGTGTCAAGTGTTTATAATTAACACATTAATACTAAAAGGTAAAAAATTAGATATGATGCTTTTTCTAAATTATAATAATCCGATATACAATTATCAACCTTTTAGGGAATATAAGGATATTATAACAGTTGATAATATTCCAGATGTAATAGATAATGAAGCATGCCAATATATAAAAAATAAATTAACTTTAAAATATATAGACCACGGGGATAAAATAAGCGGATTATTTTTAAATGTTCCTGCGATTAAATTTACATTAGATGATAATATTCCTGTTTTAACAGATAATAGTAAGTTAAAAGTGATAATAAAAATATTATTTAATTGCAAATCATTAGTATTGATAAGTGACTATTTAAAAGAGCAACCAATATTTGATCAATATATACAAATATTTGGCGAAGATGATGATGAAGCGGATAGTGAATACATAGAAACAAATATAGCAATATATAATTTACAGAAAGAAGAATTTAAACGTTTATTAAGAAAAGAATTAAAAATTAGAGCTGATACTAATACACGAGAATATATTAGATTAAAAAAAATAATAGAACAACATACACAAAAAACTGATATAGTGCCAGTTAAAAAGATTAATTCTTATGAAAAGAAATTGAAGCAAGTGATAGATGATAAGTTTGTAAGCAAATCATAACTTTTTTAATATAAGTTATGTAAAATGTGGAAACTTGAAGATTGGCAATATCCGTGTTATAATATTAAAAATGGTAGATGTAACGCAATATTAAAATGGAATAAAAGTTATAAATTAATTTACGAAGAGCAAACTAAAAATATTATTCCAATATTATCACTAAAAAGACCACATTCTAGATCATTTTATTTATCATTATTCGCGCTAATATTGTCATTTTGTGGTTTATTTAATTTTAATTCAATATATTTATTTCAATATGATATTAGTATTGATAATGTAAGAATTGATAATGTAATTTTATTTAGTTCCGCAGCTTTAACCAGATTTACTATAGGTTTAATTTCGGATAGATACGGGATTCGTTTAACATATTCAGTGTTGTTGTTATTTTCAGGAATGATAGGTATATTAAAATTATTTTTAATCCAATATACAATTATTAGAAGAGTATTAACTATATTTTATGGTATATTAGGTGGTTCTTTTGTATTATCTGAAATATGGGTAATAATTATGTTCGATACATCAATATTAGGTTTAGTAACGGGTATTATAGGAGGGTTTGGTAACTTTGGGTCAATATTAGTTTTTTTAATAAATAGTTATTTACCAAATATATATTATTTTATTTGGGTCTATGTATTAATGATAATATTAAGTTTCATAATATATAAATATTCGGATGACTGTCCTTATGGTAATTATAATGAATATACTAATACAATAGATACTAATTTAGATAATACTATTACTAGTCATTATAGTAATAATTTAGATAATACTATTACTAGTCATTATAGTAATGATAATAATATAAATATAGAAAACATAATAAATGATATTGAATTTAATTTTGATACAAAATGTAATAGTAAAATATTTATTTTGGCATTAATATATTTATTTTCATTTGGTTTGGAAATAACATTATATAGTAATTTAATTTTATTAAATAATGTAAATAAAATATATATGTTTTCAATATCAAATATAATATGTAGACCAGTAGGTGGTTATATATCAGACATACAATATAAACACTTTAAAATTATAGGAAAAATAAAAACAATGTTTTTTTTTCAAATATGTACTTTAATAATTAGTAATATAACATTAGAACTTAATTTTAAAATAATGTTGTTAAGTTGTTTTAATAATTTACTTCAAGGGTCTATAATTGGTATTATACCACATATTAATTCAAAGAACATAGGTTTTAATTTTGGTATAATATCAGGATTTGGTATAATTGGAGGAATAATAGGTAATATATTATTATATTACTTAACAATCGAAAAATGTCTTATATATATTACTATATATAACTTTAGTACTTTAATATTAAATATATTCTGTTTATTATAACAAAATGAATAATTATAATATAACAAAATTATGGCATTCTATAAAAAAGAAATATAAAAGACTTTATAAAAAACAACAGTCATTATATAACGACGAAATAATAGACCATAGTATATCAGATACCGAATCCGATAAAACTAATAAAGAAATTAACAGTACACGTAATTCATCTAGATCTCTAGAAAAATCAATAACAACTAAATATGATAAAAGAAATAATAGTTTAGATATTGTAAGAAATAATGAAGATAATTATGAGGTAGTATTACCATATCAAAGAATATCTACAAGAGGTGTCTAAATTCATCAATACTTTCTAAGAAAAATCCTTGATGTCCTAAAATACTTCCGGGTCTTATCATTCTTATATAGGCAATCGCATTTTGTGGTGTAAAATTATATTTAATAATTAACCAAATACATATTAATACACCGGTTCTACCTAATCCAGCTTTACAATGTATAGCGATTAGTTCATTAAATGGTGTATTATTAACTATATTTATAAATTGTTTTATAATCTTAATAGACGGTGCTGTCATATCTTTAAAATAAAGATCATGAACAATAATTGGTTTAACCAAAGATTTATCATATACATTTTCACCATTTAGTCTAATAATAATCTTAATATTTCTTTTTTGTAATTCAGCTATATTATTTGAATTAATAGATAAACATTGAGATGCTATAAACTTATTACCTATAATATGCATATCTCTATTATTTTCTTCTGATAAATATAAATAATCTGTAATATTAATGATGTTTAAGTTTATAGCAAAATGCAAAGAACGATAACAATCTATAATAGATGTAGTATATCCACCATATTTAGTGATACAATCAATATAATAATTTTGATGTAAATGAGCCAAATGTGATAAAATAAATATAACTTTAGATGGGTGATAGTTTAATTTTATTATCATATAACACCCTATTAATAATATAATATTTGTGAATTCTTCTTTATCGTTATTTATATAATATACTAAATCTCTATCTTTTAATTTTGGGTGTTGAATTTGTTGTTCTATATAATCGGAAAACTTGAATATATTATTAATATTTATAGGTCCATATTCATAATATATTGGATATGAATATTCATGATACTCTGATGAAAATATAAAATCATTACTCTTTTTAATAAAATATTCAGTTTCATTGATATCTCTGTGTATTGATAAATATAACCTTTTGAATATAAATATTTTATTCATTATTTCTTTGTAACATTTATCATTTTATTTTTTTTATGCTTAAAACAAAACATTGGTTTTTCATTTTTAAAATTAAAAGACGCTCGAGTATTACATATTAAACAGTGTATATTCTTAATATCAACCATATTTAGTAATTTATGTTCTTTACACAAAATTGCTTTTTTCTCATTTTTATAATTAAAAATAGGCCGTTTATCACATTTCAAACATTTTTTAGATATAACATCTACCATATCTAATAATTTATGTTCCACACAATACATTGGTATTTTTTTATTACTAAAATTAAAAGATGCTCGTTTAGAACATTTCACACAATATTGTAGATTTGCGACATTAATCATATTATTTAATTTATGATTTTTACAATATTTACCTAAGCCATTATACCCTCTATAATTATAAATAGCAAGCTTATTACATTTATCATATACACATTCTTTGCTAACTATGTTAACCATACCTACTAATTTATGTGTTTTACAAAACTTACGAATAGTAGCACCATTCCAATTATATGAAGCTTCTAAATTACAATTATCGCATTTCTTACCAATACCCATTATGGTTGATGTAATGGATAAAGTTTCAGTTCTTTCAGTTCTTTCAGTTCTTTCAGTTCTTTCAGTTCTTTC
>TARA_B110000027_G_scaffold39639_1_pt1 | contig 12579 bp, 11 predicted proteins | sample TARA_B110000027 | Tara Oceans TARA_B110000027 (sample SAMEA4397101) | marine metagenome | biome: Polar Biome; feature: [SRF] surface water layer (ENVO:00010504); material: water (ENVO:00002006), including particulate matter (ENVO:01000060) such as... | depth 5 m
TTACGATGGATATCCGCTCTGCTGAAATGACAAAATATGCTGCCAATGCGATGCTAGCTACCAAAATTTCTTTTATGAATGAAATTGCCAATATCTGTGAAAAGGTTGGGGCAGATGCCAATCAGGTACGAATTGGAATCGGTTCAGATCAGCGTATTGGATATAGTTTTATTTACCCTGGTGCGGGTTATGGAGGTTCTTGTTTTCCGAAAGATGTAAAGGCACTCACAAAAATAGCCAAAGAAAATGGCTACACTGCACAATTGATAACCGCAGTAGAAGAGGTAAATGATGCACAGAAATTAGTAATTGCTCAGAAAATTGTAGCCCGTTTTGGAGAAGACCTAACTGGCTTTACTTTTGGTATTTGGGGTTTGGCCTTTAAGCCGGGAACCGACGACATGCGCGAAGCACCAGCCATTTATGTAATCAAAGAGTTGGTAAGTAGAGGGGCTAAAATTAAGGCCTATGACCCAAAGGCTGTAAATGAAGCGAAAGAGCATTATCTGAAAGGAGTTCAAAATATAATATACGTAACGTCGAAGTATGATGTTTTAAAAGATTCGAATGCACTAGTATTACTTACTGAGTGGAAAGAGTTTCGTTCACCTGATTTTGAAGAAATTAAAATACAATTAAAAACTCCTGTTATTTTTGATGGCCGCAATCAATATATAGCTTACGATTTGGCAAATAAAGGTTTAGAGTATTATAGAATTGGAAAATAAATAAATAAATGAATTTAAAAAAGACAACTAAAATATACATAGCTGGCCATAGAGGAATGGTAGGTTCTGCTGTTTGGAGAGCACTAGATAAGAAAGGTTATATGAATTTGTTAGTTAAAACAAGTGCTGAACTTGATTTAAGAAATCAACAAGCTGTTTTAGATTTTTACAATCAAGAACAACCTGAGGTAGTAATAGATGCTGCTGCAAAAGTTGGAGGAATTCTAGCCAATAATGATTTTCCATATCAATTTTTAATGGAAAATATGCAAATTCAAAATAATCTAATAGATAGTTCTCTTAAATCAGGTGTTGAAAAATTTATTTTCTTAGGAAGTTCTTGTATTTATCCTAAGTATGCTGAACAGCCACTAAAAGAGGAATACTTATTGACAGGTTCTCTCGAAGCGACAAATGAATGGTATTCAATTGCCAAAATTACAGGAGTTAAAGCATGCGAGGCAATTCGAAAAAAATATAATAAAGAATATGTTAGCTTAATGCCCACAAATCTATACGGCTATTTTGATAACTTTGATTTAAAATCTTCTCACGTATTACCAGCCATGATTCATAAATTCCATCAGGCAAAAATAAATAATCACTCAGATGTAATGCTATGGGGTAGCGGAACCCCTTTGCGAGAATTCTTATTTGTAGAAGATCTAGCAGAAGCTATTGTGTTTTCACTAGAAAATAATCTACCAGAAAATTTATACAATATAGGTTCTGGTGAAGAAGTTAGAATCGAAGAATTAGCTAGAATAATTCAAAAAGTAATAGGACATCAGGGGTTGATTCTCTGGGATTCCAGTAAACCAGATGGTACCCCAAGAAAACTAATGGATGTTTCTAAAATAAAAGAATTAGGATGGGAATATTCAACAGAACTAAAAGTTGGAATTGAAAAAACTTATGATTGGTTTTTAAAAAATATAGACACAATAAAAGAAATAAAATTATAAAGATATATATTCTATGAAGACAGCTTTAATTACAGGAATTACTGGGCAAGATGGTTCTTATTTAGCGGAATTGTTATTATCAAAAGGTTATATGGTGCATGGTATCAAAAGAAGATCCTCGCTATTTAATACAGCTAGGATTGATCATTTATATCAAGACCCACATCATCCGGATCAAAGATTAAAATTGCATTATGGAGATTTATCGGACGCTATGAATTTGACACGTATCATTCAAGAAATACAACCAGATGAGATTTATAATCTAGGGGCGATGTCACATGTTGCTGTTTCTTTTGATACTCCAGAGTATGTAGGGAATATTGATGGATTGGGAACCTTAAGAATATTAGAAGCTGTCCGAATTTTAGGTTTAGAAAAGAAAACAAGAATTTACCAAGCCTCCACTTCTGAATTATATGGTGGTATGCCAGAAAACAAAAATAATAGAGGTTTTTATGATGAATCTTCTCCGTTTTATCCACGTTCTCCATATGGAGTAGCTAAAATATACGGATTTTGGATTACTAAAAATTATCGTGAAGCTTATAACATGTTTGCTTCTAACGGTATTTTATTTAATCATGAATCACCAAGAAGAGGAGAAACTTTTGTGACAAGAAAAATAACCCGAGCAGTATCAAAAATAGCACTAGGGTTGCAAGATAAATTCTATTTAGGGAATTTAGAAGCTAAACGGGATTGGGGTCATGCGAAAGATTATGTTCGTATGATGTGGATGATTTTACAAGCAGAAGAAGCAGAGGATTGGGTAATTGCAACAGGTTTTACTGCAACAGTGCGTGATTTTGTATGTCTTGCTTTTGGAGAAGTTGGAGTCGAATTAGAATTTAAAGGAGAGGGAATTAATGAAAAAGCCACGGTTATAAAATGTAATAATCCTATATTTCAAATAGAAATTGGGAAAGAAGTTTTATCTATAGACCCGTCTTATTTCCGACCAACTGAGGTCGATTTATTAATTGGAGACCCTTCAAAGGCTAAGAATAAATTAGGCTGGGTTCCAGAACACAATTTAGCGTCTCTAGTAAAAGATATGATGAATGGTGATCTTGCATTAATGAAAAAAGATGTTACATTATTAAAAGCTGGCCACGAAATTTTGAAGCAAGCTGAGTAAAAAAGATATAATGAAATATGGTAAAAAATTAAACAAAAGGGATGAAAGTTAAATTAAAAGAAATTTTAGAAAACTGTTATAAAAATAAAAAATCATTGATTGCATTTAATGCACAAAATATCTATCACTTGCAAGCATTAAAAGAAGTTACAGAGGAGTTAAAACAACCTGTTATAGTTCAGTTTTCGGCCAGGTATGTAAAACAATTTGAAAAACGTTTTGGTTTTGAATTTTTGAAAGAAAATTACAGAAACAGTTATATGTATTTTCATTTAGATCATTGTCAAGATTTAGATTTAATTAAATTTTGTATTGAAGCTGGATTTGATGGTGTAATGTATGACGGTTCAGAATTTTCTTTAGATGAAAATATTAGAACAACTAATTTAGTACTTGATATGGCTAAGTCTGAAAACTGTATGGTTGAAGGAGAGTTAGGCCAGATAGGTGGTGTAGAAGATGGTGTTGGCTCTGAAAGCATGTCTTTTGCAAATTTATCTGAAGTAAAAAAATATGTAGATTCTACAGGTCTTGGTTTATTGGCTTTAGGGATTGGTAATGCCCATGGTTTTTACAGTACAATTGAAAATATTGACACATCAATTTTACTTAAAGCAAAAGAGATATTAAAGCGAGACCAACTATTTGTTCTTCATGGAGGATCAGGTATGCCAGACGAAATGATTCTTGACACAATTAATTATGGTGTAGTGAAGATTAATTTTTCAACTCAAATAAAACAAACAACAAATGATGCTTTAAAAGAGTATCTAAATTCCGGTGAGTTATTTAATGAAATTAATTTTGAAATAAGTTTAGTAAAAAAATTAAAAAAATTATTTACTAAACTTATTAATAAGTATACTGTTTAATTTATATAAAAAATATGTCTAAATACCTCGTAATTAATTTAGGGTTAAAATCAATAAGAATAATAGTATTTGATGAAAAAGGCTTACAGGTTTTTGTAAGGGCTAAATCAGTATCCTCAAACTTGAGAAATGATAGAGTAGAACAAGACTCTAGACAATGGAAAAATAGTCTAAATGATTTATTGTTAGAATTAAAAGAAACAACTTTAGCAAATGAAATAAAATATATTACATCAACAACAAGTTCTTCCTGTATTTATGGAATTGATAAAAATGGAGAACCTACAACTTCCGTAATGATGGTTTCTGATAAAAGATCAGCGAATCAAGTAGTTAAAATAAATAATTTAGAATCATTTAAGAAAAACAGTAAAAAACATGACTATAAGTGCTCTACTTCTAGCACAATACCCAAAATTTGTTGGTTTAAAGACAATGAACCTAAAATATATGACGATACTTATAAGTGGCTTGGGGCATCAGAGTTTGTTCATTATTTTTTCACCAAAGAATTCGTAACTGATCCTTTAAATGCGGGAAAAGCTTTTTATAACGGAAACGAGTATGACTCAGAGATTTTTAAAAATTTAGGTATTGATAAATCTATACTACCCAAAGTAGTTCCTATAGGATCAGAGTTTAATATTCCAAAAAATATTTCCTCTCAATTTCACCTAGCTAAAGACTGTAAATTTATAATAACAACATATGACGCAATTTGTGCTGTTATTGGTTCTTATGATGGCTCCAATAATACAGCATGTGATGTTTCAGGAACCGTAACTTCAGTTAGAATTTTAACTGATAAGAAAATAAGTAATTACATTAATAACTCACCTGTCTTATCTCAAGAATTAGATTTTGAGAACAAAAGATTAATAGGTGCCTCGAATAATATGGGTGGAGGAATTATAGAATGGTATAAGCAAGCATTTTACGATGAGAAAGATAAGAATGTATATCATAATATGGAGAATCATGCAAAGAATTCAACTGTGGGTGCAAATGGAATTATTTTCTTGCCTTATCTTTTAGGAGAGAGAGCTCCTTTTAAATCAGTAAATGCTAAAGCAAGTTTTTTTGGAGTTTCTAGAACTAATAGAATAGAGGATTTTGCAAGAGCAGTTTTTGAATCAACGGCTTTTGTTACGAACGACTTACTAAATTTAAGTATTGACGCAGGAATAGAAATAGATGCGCTAAGCGTAAGTGGTGGGTTGGCGCAATTTGACATAGTAAATCAAATAAAAGCTGATGTAACGAACAAGAGGGTTAAAGTTTTAGAAAATTTTGAAAGTACTTCTGTAGGAGCATTTATATTGTTATCATTATCTGTTAAAAAATATAGTTCATTACTTGAAGCTAGTATTGCAGCAGTGAGGGTTAGGAAAATTATTAACCCATCAGAGAAAAACCACTTATTATACAAATCATATTTTGATTTTTTTAAGTCTCTAAATGACACTTTATTAGAGAAATATAATGAACATTCAGAATTGTTAAAAAAAACTCAAAATTATGGATCTAATATAATCAGTAATTTATGATGCAGATTAAACCATCTCTATATTACGGGGAAATTAAAGAAGAGGTTTTGAAATCTCATATTTTTGGAAAAAACATTTTAATAATTAGTTCCAAAACCGTTTGGGAAAAATCTTATTTAAGTTCGGTTATAGATCAATTGTCTGATAAATATATTTTAAAAATTTATACACACATACAACCGAATGCTCCTTTTTCTGATCTTCAAAAAATTATAGATGATTATAAAATAGATGCCTCACCAGATACAATTATTGCGATTGGTGGAGGTTCTATAATTGATGCAGCAAAAGCTTTGTCAGTTTCATTTCAAAATATTAGTATTGCCGATTTGTTTTATAAAATAAAACCGATGCCAAGAACGAGTATTAAGTTAATTGCAATTCCAACAACAGCTGGTACAGGAGCTGAACTCTCTTTTGGAGCAATTATTTATGATGACGTTAAGAATATAAAAGGAGGTATTCGAGGAGAAATTATCCAACCAAATATAGTTTTTATTGATGCGGAATTATATAGGACAGCTCCAAAAAAATTAATTTCAGAGGTTGGGTTTGATTGTCTTACTCATGCTATAGAGACGTATGTGTCTTTAAAATCTGACGCACTTATAAGGTACCAGTCAGTGGCTGCTATAAAAACAGTTTTTACATTTTTACCAAATGCGGTTGATGGAGATTTGAATGCTCTTAAAAACATGGCTATTGCTTCCTCTATGATGGGGGTTAATTTAGCTTATAGTTCCACATGTTTGCCTCATAGAATACAATATATAATAGGTCCTTTGACTAATACATCTCATGCGCAAGGATTAATTGCGCTATACAAAGGTTGGATGAAATTAATAGCCGAAAATAAATCTAAATCAGGATTAAATAATTTAGAATACGATTTAGGGGGTGGGGTAAATTTAGTGGATAAAATCCATAAATTAAAAGAGGATTTAAATATTAATTATTCCATATCAACACTTGGGGTTAATGAAAGTCAAATAGAGCATATTGCAGAAAAGACTACTGGGTCCGTTCAAAATGATCCTATTTACAAGAGTAATGAAACGATTATTAAAATATTAAAAGAATCCATTTAAAATGATAGCATTAGTTTTAGCAGCAGGAAGAGGGAGTAGATTAGGCAATTATACAGATAATATTCCTAAAAGTCTTTTACCTTTAAACGATAAAGGTGAGACATTATTAGATTATAATTTAAAGATCTTAGAAGAAGATTTGAAGGTTGATAAGATTATTATTGTTACTGGATATGAATCTCAACAGATTGAGAAAGTAGCTAGAAACTTTTCTAAAGCACAAATAATATACAATCCATTTTGGAACCATTGTAATGTTTTAGGTTCAATGTATATGGCTTTAGATTATTTAAATGATGATTTTTTGTTTTTACATGCAGATACTTTGATGGAGAAAGGAGCATGGGAGTTTTTAGCATCCACTTCAGGAGGAGATATGGTTTTACCCTACGACGATAAACCCTGTGGCGAAGAAGAAATGAAGATTATTATAGAGAATGGTAAGGTAATTAAAATAAGTAAAGAGTTTGACGGAAAACTCGCTACTGGTGAGTTTGTTGGAATTGCATTATTTAGGAAGAATACCATCAAATATTTTAAAAAAATTGCTTCAATTCTATTTAAACAAGGTAATTTAAATCATTATATGGAATCAGTAGTTCAGTTCGCCATAGATCATAAAGATGCAGATATAATTCCTTTAAATATATCTAAATACAATTTTGTTGAAGTAGATTTTGAAGATGACTATTTGAGAGCTAAAAAGATATTTGGATAAAATTAATAAAATTTAAAACGGGTAATAAACTCTTATGACTAACTCAATAGTTTTAAGGACTAATTCATTACCTCAAACTTATTTCTGATATTATCGTGAAACTAAAGCTACTATTAAAAGATAAAAAGAAGATAATATCTAATTTTTTTTCATTAAGTGTTTTACAAGCATTAAATGTTTTTTTACCTCTTATAACTATTCCATATTTGTTAAGAGTATTAGGGATTGAAACTTTTGGGTTGGTTGTTTTTGCTCAATCGTTTATTTATTATTTTGCCATTTTCATAGATTATGGGTTTGATTATTCAGCCACACGTGAGGTGTCTATAAATAGAGATAATAAAAATAAAGTTGCAGAAATATTTTCTGTTGTTATGCAAATTAAAATGCTATTTGTTGTAATTTCTTTTGTAGTAATGACATTAATTATTAATTACTTTGATCAATTTAATTCAAACATTAATTTATACTATATAACTTTCATTTATGTTATTGGTAATGCAATGTTCCCGATATGGTATTTTCTAGGTCATGAAGACATGAAGTTTGTTACTTATATTAATCTAATAGCTAAGGGGAGTTTCACGATTTTTATTTTTATTTTTATAAATAACAGTGATGATTACATGTACGTACCTCTTTTAAATGGTCTGGGCTACATTATAGCGGGTATTGTTTCACTTTTATTAATATTTAAAAAATATAAACAAAAATTTAGATTTTACAACATAAAAATAGTTAGAAAATACCTAAAAGACAGTACAGATTATTTTTTTTCAAGATTATCAGTTTCAATGTTTACAACGAGTAATGTATTTGTTTTAGGGATGTTTGTAGACATGATAACAGTAGGTTTTTTTTCAGTAGCTGAAAAACTATATAATGCAGTGCGAGGTTTGTATGGCCCAGTTTCAACAACATTATATCCATATATTTCAAACAAAAAAGATGTTTATTTTTATAAGAAAGTTTTTAATTTAGTGTGTTGTTTTAATTTTATATTTGTTGCTTTATTATGGTACTTTGCTCCATTTTTAATTGAGACGATTTCAGGTGAATATATTGAAGTAAGTATTAATATTTTCAGGATATTAATTATTTTTGCTATAATAACAGTTCCTTCTTCATTATTAGGCTATTCTTTTTTAGCTGCTTTAGGTTATAAAAAATATGCTAATTATAGTGTTATAATCGCTTCGATTATACATGTTCTTGGACTATTCTTGTTGAGTTTATTTAACAAAATAACAATATATAATATAGTTTATATGATTGCTTTATCAGAATGTATAATTTTTATAATTCGTATTTATGCAATAAGAAAACATAATTTGTGGGTTATTCTCAAAAAGTAATAATATATGTTGAAGATTTTGTTTGATTGGTTTATAAATGTAATATTAATGATTCTTTTTTTTAAGAAAAGAGATGATAATATCTGGTTATTTGGTTCATGGAATGGGGAGAGATATAACGATAATTCAAAATATTTGTTTGAGTACGTTGTTGCAAACTATCCGAATATTGATGCAATATGGATAACGAAAAACAAAGAAGTTAAAAATAAATTATTAAATAAAAATAGAAAATGCTATTTATCAAATGAATTGATAGCAAGAAAATTAAGGTTAAATGCAGGGTTTGTTTTTTTTACAAATGGATTAACGGATTTAGGAAATTATGACTTGTGCCATGGTAGTATGAAAATTTATCTATCGCATGGAATGAATATCAAAAAACTATATTATGCTACTAACAAAATTAAAAAAAGAAAAAATAATTTTATTAGAATTGCTCAATATTATTTCATAAAAATATATAATGATACTCATAGGGATATAACAATTGCAACATCAAAAAAGACAAAAGAATTTTTGATTGAATCCTTTGAAGTTCCATCAGAAAAAGTTCTTATTACAGGACTACCAAGAAATGACATTTTATTTGATAAGATCATAAGTGATAAGTTAAAAAATAAGCTTGGTCATAAAAGCAAAGAACGATTTATTTTATATATTCCAACCTGGAGAAATTTTGGACAGAACGAGTCTTTTCTTGATAATATTATTGATTCTTTATTTAATGATAATACTTATATGAATGAGTTAAAAGAACAAGGAATAAAACTTTACATTAAACCTCACCCTAGAATTCGTATTAGTTCGATATCTAAAGGCAATGTAATAATTCTTAATACATGTTCTAATTTAGATACACAAGAACTTTTGGCATCCGCAGATTCTATAATTACAGATTATTCAGGAGTTTTTATTGATTATGCTTTAAGAGATAAACCAATACATTTTTTTGTGCCAGATCTAGATGATTATAAAACTAATGGTAATGATCTTTTTTTAAATTTTGAGGAATTCACAGATCATATAATAAAAAATCTTACATCTTTTAAAGAAACTATACTAGATAAGGATAAAATATACTCTAAACAGGGTATAAAGAATACTGAAAAAATAAATTCAATATTTAATTCACCTTTTCTGGAGAAAGGAAAGTATTGCGAGACACTGATCAGTGTTTTTGAAAACAATAATATACTTAAAGTCTAATTATAAATAATTAAATAGCAAATCATCAATAAACTTTAATGAATAAACAATATTCTTCAAACAGTTTTGTTCTAGGTGTTTTTTTTCTTTTGTATGCAACTTATGCGTATTGTATTGGTGGTAATACGTTTAAATATTTATCCTTGATTATTGGCTTTATTTTACTTTTAAATTCAGTAAAATTCTTAAAAAATTTTAAATCAAATGGTTATATTTCAGTAATCTCAATACTTACCTTTTTGTTATTAGTGATGGTTTCATTTGTTCAAGAACAAGAAACCTCAGATGTATTATATATAGTTTTTGACTTCGTCTGTATGTGCCTGTTTTTATTAGGTTACTTTCTTTCAAAGAAAAGATTTGAAATATTGAATATTTCAAATTATGTTAAGATTATTATCTTTTTTTTTATTTTATTTGGAAGTTTTTATTTAATAAAACTTCAATTGTTTTCACGAGTTATAGGATTGAACTCGCGTGATGTGCAAGATGATTTATTAAATGCGAATGGAATAGCCTTTATTACGGCACAGTTATTTATTTTAATAAGCTGGTTGATTTATATTGAAAAAGAAAAAATGTATAAATTTATATTGGGTTCAGCATTAACTTTAGTTTTAGGAAGTTTACTATTTACAGAGTCTAGAGGTTCAGTTTTATATTTATTATTATCAATGATTATTTTTTATGGGTTCAATCTAAGAAAAATAGTTAACCTTAAGTTTTTTATTTATATAAGCTTAGGTTCTCTAATAGTATATAATCTTCTTAACTCAATTCCTGAATTATCTGAAAAGATTCAATTAACATTTGATCGTTTTTTTAAGTTTTACGAGTATTTAAATTCTACTAATACAGTAGATCGATCATTAGATGCAAGAAAAGAAGTTCGAGAGTATTTTTACAATAATTACAACGAAATGCTATTCGGTCAGCAATATTATAAGCCTTATCCGCATAATCAGTTTTTAGAAATCATTATGAGGTGGGGTATTATAGGGCTGCCAATTTTTATAATTTCAATAATATCTTTTTTAAAATGTATCAGGAATATTTACAGAAAACCATCTAAAAGTATTTTACCTTTTTTCATAAGTATCCTTTTTATTTTTACATATTTTCAATCTATGTCAAGTTTAAGTTTAGATAATAATCGGTTTTTATGGTTTGGTTTTGGTTTCTTCATGGGGTATAGTAATCAATCAAAAATCAGTTTATAAATCTATTCAATTAATTTTAATAATAACGATGAAATCTTTAGCACCTATAATATTATTTGTTTACAATAGATTGGATCATACAATAAAAACAATTACAGAACTTCAAAAAAACAAACTTGCAAATGAAAGTGAATTATTTATTTTCTCTGATGCAGCAAAAAACCATAATGCTTCTTTAGGAGTAGAGAAAGTCCGTGATTTTATAAAAACTGTAGATGGATTTAAAAATATTACAATAATTGAAAGAAAAAAGAATTATGGCCTTGCAGCTTCAATTATTGATGGTGTTTCTAAAATTGTTAACGATTTCGGTAAAGTTATCGTCCTTGAGGATGATCTAGTTACAAGTCCATATTTCTTAAATTACATGAATGACGGTTTAAATATTTATGAAAATGAAGAACAGGTTGCTTGTATTCATGGTTATTGTTACCCAGTAAAAAGCACCTCAAAACATTCCTTCTTCATAAAAGGTGCAGACTGCTGGGGTTGGGGTACTTGGAAAGATTCATGGAATATATTTGAAGAGGATAGCAGTAAATTATTAGCTGAAGTACAAAAAACAAAAAGTCAACGTCATATAGATTTTAATAACTCTTATCCTTACGTAAAAATGTTGAAAAATCAAATTGACGGTAAAATTGATTCTTGGGCTATCCGTTGGTATATCAGTACTTTTTTAAAGCAAAAACTCACACTATATCCAGGAGTATCATACGTAGCCAACATTGGTATGGACGATTCTGGAATACATAATGGAGTTTCTGATAAGTTTGACGTAGAATTAGCTAAAACATATAACGAAATAACACGAATTAATATTGAGGAAGACTTCGAGCAGAGGAAGCTATTTGAAAAATATTTAAAATCATTAAAATTCGATGTGTTCAATAAAATAATAAACAAAATAAAATCTTATTTATGATTAAACTTATGACTAAAGCTATAGGAATTATTTTAAATAATCCTTATAAATTTGCTTCTAAACATAAAAAAAATATTTTCTTAGGAAATTCCGTTTTAAGCAGATCTTTTAGGGTGATTCTTAATGGGGACAAAAATAATTTAACAATTGGAAATGGTTCTGTTTTAACTAATAAAGTTGTTTTTGAAACTAATTCAGGAAAAGTTAAAATTGGGGACAACACATATATTGGTTCAAATACTAGCATTATTTGTCGTGATATGGTAACTATTGGTAATAATGTACAAATCTCTTGGAATGTCACTATATACGATCATGATGGTAACAGTCTCGATTGTAAGATGAGAGCCAAGGAAGTTATGGGTTATTACAAAAATTATAGTACTGGTGATATGTTGAAAGATTTTAATTGGAATATTGTAAAAACTAAACCAATTGTAATTGAAGATGATGTTTGGATAGGTTTTAATTCTATTATATTAAAAGGTGTGACAATTGGCAAAGGTTCAATTGTAGCGGCTGGTTCTGTAGTGTCAAAAAATGTAGAACCCTTCACAGTAGTTGCTGGTAATCCTGCATTAATAATAAAAAAAATTAAAAATGAAATATAGAGATTTAATTAACTTTGCAAAAAAAAGTAGATTTAGAAAATTGTTAAGAAAAGTTTGGCGAATTTTTAATAAAAGTTATTATCCTTTTATTATGGGTGATGAATTAAAAACTATTAAATCAGTTTTGGATTCTGGTGTTTGGAATATGTCAAGTGACGACGGTATACATGTAAAACTAGAAAAAGAATTTGCTAAATATA
>TARA_B110000027_G_scaffold53241_1_pt1 | contig 12549 bp, 8 predicted proteins | sample TARA_B110000027 | Tara Oceans TARA_B110000027 (sample SAMEA4397101) | marine metagenome | biome: Polar Biome; feature: [SRF] surface water layer (ENVO:00010504); material: water (ENVO:00002006), including particulate matter (ENVO:01000060) such as... | depth 5 m
GATAATTTCTACCCAAACCATTATAATCTAAACCGTAACCAACTATAAACTTATCGTCTATACTTTGTCCGATATAATCTATTGGCAGTTCCTTTTTAAATACATCTGGTTTAAAAAATAAAGTAGCGACTCTTAATTGTTTTACATTTTTATCTTTAAAAATATTATAAATCTCTTGAAGGGTAGCGCCCGTATCTATAATGTCTTCTAGAATAATTACCGTCCTGCCTGTTAAGTCCTCGTTGATTCCTACTAAATTTTTGATTTCTCCTTTTGCAGAAGTGCCTTCGTATGAAGCTAATTTAACAAAAGAAACCTCACAGTTGCCAACAAATTCTCTGATAAAATCAGCAGCAAAAAGAAAACATCCATTTAAAATTCCAACAAAAATTGGCACTTCATCTTTAGGCAAGTCTGCTTTTACTCTTTTTGCTAAATGTTTAACAATCGCTGCAATTTTATCCTTATTGATATAAGGTTTAAAATATAAGTCTTGAAGTTTAATAATAGGCATAAGAGTGCAAATATAACACGTATTAGTGAAATGAGGAAACCGTTCTCTTATGTTTACTGAAATGAGTCAGCACAAGAAAACGGTTGTAATTATGTAAAGAAGAGTTACTTATTTTTTTCTTCTTTTTTAGAAGTATCATACATTATTGGTGTTGCCACAAACAATGAGGAATACGTACCTACAGCAACACCGATTATAAGTGCGAACATGAATCCTTTAATCGAATCTCCACCAAAAGTAAAGATTGCTAGCATTACTAATAATGTTGTTAAAGAAGTATTGATTGTTCTTCCTAAGGTAGAGCTTAATGCTTTATCTACTACTTCGTTATATTTCCAAGTTTTATGAATTCCTGCGAATTCTCTAATTCTATCAAATATCACTACCGTATCATTTAAGGAGTATCCTACTACCGTTAAAATTGCAGCAATAAAAGATTGCCCGATTTCCATATCAAAAGGCATAAAGCTATGACAGATAGAAAAGACACTTAAAACAATCAGTACATCATGGAAAACTGCGATTACAGCTCCAATAGAAAAGGATATTTTTCTAAAACGCAAAAGAATATATAAAAAAACAACTAATAAAGATCCAAATACAGCATACAAGGCAGATGTTTTGATATCATCGGCAATAGTAGGCTCTACTTTAATGTAGCTCATTAAACCAGCACCTTCTTTCTCAAACCCTGGTTTGAAATCTTGGTAGCTTGTGTTTCCTAAATAGGGTTTTAAACCTGTAAATAAGGCATTTTGAACCTGCTCATCAACTTGCTGACCTTCATCATCAATTCTATAAACGGTGGTTATTTTTAATTGATTTGCGGTCCCATATGTTTTTACTTCTGGAGCAGTTACAAAGGCTTCTTTCAGAGATTCCCCAACTTTCGTAGCGCTCATGTCCTGATCAAAACGAACAACAAAAGAACGCCCTCCTTTAAAATCAACTCCTTGCTTTAATCCAATAGAGAATATAGAAATAATACCAGCAATAATAATTGTACCCGAAATGAGGTACGCAATTTTGCGTTTCTTTAAGAATTCCACATTGATGTTTTGGAACCATCCTTTAGAAATAGAGGTGTTAAAAGTTAATTTAGAATTCTTATTCACAGCGCTGTCAATTAATAAACGTGAAATAAATACAGCAGTAAATAGAGATGTAGCAATACCAATCATTAAAGTCAGCGCAAAACCTTTAATTGGTCCTGATCCAAAAACATATAAAATGATCCCGGTTAAAAGAGTTGTAATATTGGCATCAATAATTGCAGATAAAGCTCCTTTTACAGAGAACCCTTCTTCTACAGATTGTTTCAACCCTTTCTTTTTAAACAAACTTTCTTTAATTCTTTCAAAGATAATTACGTTCGCATCTACCGACATACCGATGGTTAAAATAATTCCAGCAATACCAGGTAAGGTTAGCACTGCACTAAAGGATGCGAGGATTCCGAAAATAAATAAAATATTTACTACCAAAGCAATGTCAGCAAATAATCCTGCCTTTCCATAGTATAGTAGCATCCATAGTAAAACTAAAATAATTGCCAAGCCAAAGGACTGTATGGAAGCATCTATAGACTCTTGACCTAAAGAAGGCCCTACAACTTCAATTTGAATAATTCTTGCTGCCGCCGGTAATTTACCTGCTTTTAATACAGTAGCAATGTCTTTTGCTTCTGTGATGGTCATACTCCCACCAGAAATAGAAGTAGTACCACCTGTAATCGCATTATTGACTGTGGGTGCAGTATAGACATTATCGTCTAATACTACCGCAATAAATTTATTTTTTTGTGCAGCTAAGTCAGATGTTAGTTTTGCCCAGTCTTTGGAAGCACCACTATTCATGGTCATACTTACTTCTGGTTTGTTTAATTGACTAAACACTTGAGAAGCATCGAGAATAACATCTCCTTCTAGCGGAGCAATATCTTTTCTGTTCGATTTTATAGCGTACAAAGCTACTAATTCGTCTGATTGAAAATTGTCACCAGCAGTTGCAGAGTTTTGTGGAGCAAAAGATTTGTAATCCCACAAGAATTTTACATATCTTAATTCATTTGGAAGTAAATCTCTAATTTCTTTGTTTCTCAATAAATTGTTTACAGTTGCAGTATCTAAAACTTTAGCATATCCAATGGTAGAACTTAATTGGGCTTGCATTGGGCTTAAATAAGAAAATAGCATTTTTTGATCTACCTGAGTAGAGTCTGCAACAACTCCTAATAAATCATCTATGTCGTCTTTTTCAACTTCTTCTTTAACCTCCGCTTTTATAGAACTATCTTTTAACAATTCTATAGATTTTGAATTTGCTTCAGATAAGTATTGCATTACTTCTGCATTAGAATATACTTCCCAAAACTGTAATTCAGCTTTACTTGTAATTAAAGTAGTTACACGCTCAATATCTTTTGCTCCTGGTAATTCAATTTGAATTCTTCCAGAGTTTCCAATCCTTTGAATGTTTGGAGAAGCCACTCCAAATTTATCAATTCTACTTCTTAACACTTCGAAAGCAGTACCAATAGAGCTATTAATTTCTTGTTGTAAGGTCTCTTTAACTGAAATGTTAGCTTCGTTAAAAGAAATTTTATCACTTAAAGATTTTGTCCCAAATATAGAGGGGTCGCTTAATTTTATGTCACCAGCAATGGTTTCAAATTCCTCAAAGAATAAGTCTAAATAATTGGAATTACTACTTTTTTGATTTTCATCTGCCGTTTCTAAAGCCTGGTTAAAAGCTTCATTTTTAGAATCATTTGATAAATTCTTTAAAACTTCTTTTACAGAAACTTGTAAAATCGCATTTACGCCACCCTTCAAATCAAGACCAAGGTTCATTTCCTTGTCTCGAACATCATTGTACGTATATTGCGCAACGCCGATATCAATAATTTCTTTGTTTGCAACACTGTCCAGATATTTTTTTTCTGAAACAGCTTTCTTTCTTGCATCATTATCTGTTACCTTTCTTTCAGCATATGCTTTTGCAGCGTCTTCGACGTCATTTGCTAAAAATGTGAATGATAATTGATATAAACTCACCAATCCAAACAGGATAGCGAATACTTTAATAAGTCCTTTGTTTTGCATCTTCGTTATTTTATGTCGACTTTCTTTTTTTTGAAACGAGCAAATATAGTATTTCAATATAGGCTAAACAATTATTTTAAGATATTTATACTGCTCTTTTTGGTATTTTAGAGATAAAAAATTGTGAGGTCCTGAAAATGAGTAGCTCTATATTCTTGTTTAAAAGACTTTGCTCTTCGAAGGATTAGTGCCAGTCGCTAGCTATTTTAGTTAATTTTTTTAAAAAAATCGGGTATAGCTCAAACAGTAGACTGTTTTAGGATTGCGATACTCGTGATTTTTTAGTTAAATTTAGAATTAAAAAATCCAGCGGTTCAGCTGGATTTTATTGAAGTTTGATACCTTTTACTTAAAAGTTAATTTTATAATTCAAGCAAACTGTTTGTTTTAGAAACACCTGCTGCAGACTCCTGCATGTGTGTTTTTTCAGCAGCACTCAAATTGATTTCAACAATACTTTCAATTCCGTTTTTACCTAAAATAACAGGAACTCCAATACATAAGTCATGCAAACCATACTCACCTTCTAATAATGTAGAACAAGGGAATATCTTCTTAGTATCACAAGCAATTGCTTGCACCATACCAGAAACGGCAGCTCCCGGAGCATACCAAGCAGAGGTGCCTAATAAACCGGTTAGTGTTGCACCACCAACTTTGGTGTCTTGTAAAACTTGTGCTAATCTTTCTTCAGAAATAAATTCTGAAACAGGAATAGAATTTCTTGTTGCCAATCGAGTTAAAGGAACCATTCCTTTATCAGAATGCCCCCCAATGACCATTCCATCAATATCAGAAATAGGAGCACCTAAAGCTTCTGCTAATCTATATTTAAAGCGAGCAGAATCTAAAGCTCCACCCATTCCAATAATTCTGTTTTTAGGGATTCCAGTAGTTTTGTGCACCAAATAGGTCATTGTATCCATAGGATTTGAGACCACTATAATAATTGTATTTGGAGAGTGTTTTATTAAACTAGCAGAGACCATCTTCACAATACCTGCATTAATTCCAATTAATTCTTCACGGGTCATTCCTGGTTTTCTGGGAATACCAGAAGTAATTACGCAAATATCAGAATCTGCAGTTTTAGAATAATCGTTTGTGCTACCAGTTATTTTAGTATCAAAACTATTCAAAGAAGCGGTTTGCATTAAATCCATTGCTTTGCCTTCTGCAAAGCCTTCTTTAATGTCTAAGATAACAACTTCAGAAGCGAAATCTTTAATAGCAATGTATTCTGCACAACTAGCACCTACTGCACCCGCACCAACAACTGTAACTTTCATATTTTTATTTTTTAATGATGTTAAAAATTCAAGCTGCTAAAATACGAATTTCTAGGCAATTTTTGAGTTAATGGAACGTAAAAAAGAAGTGTAAATGAGATGTTTTTAAATATTTTATGTATTCTTAACGGGGGCTTTAAGAAAGCAGCACTCTTTGTAACTAGTTTTATTAAAAAACACGCAGAAGTTTATATTTTGACTTTGGCGCATAACGAAACGAATGCCGTAAAGTAAAGGAGTCTATTTTTTTGTAAAAAAGTACCTGTTGATTTTTTGAGCAGTGCTGCTTTTGCCTTTTGTAAGACATAAATTTATTTCAGTATCTTTGCTTAAAATTACTAACAAAAAACAAGAAATTATGACAAAATTAAATTTTATGAAAAGCGTCATTTTACTTTTTGCCGTTTTGGCTTTTAGCGGATGCGAAGAAAATGGACCTATTCAATTTATTGCAGTAGATGAATTTGAAATTACCTTGCCAATTAAGGGTGCTCAAAATGAATTATCATTTGATTATACGAGTCCGGCAGAAAGTTCAATTGATATTTCTGAATTATTAGGCGAAGCTAGTAGTTTTGTTGAATTATATGTAGAGGAGTTAACGGTTACTTTAGAGGATTATTCAGGAAATAAAATAGCACTAGATTTGGAAGTTTCTGCTTTAGGGTTGCCCTTTGATTATAATCATTCTCTGGAATTAACTTCAGGTATTGCAACCAGTATTGACTTAAAAAATACATTAGATTTGTTGCTGTTTCTTTCGTCAACATCAATTCCGGTAACCGTAAAAGGGGAGTCTTCAGGTATTTTAGCTGACGATAATTTCACGTTGAAATTAAAGTTAAAGATCAAGGGAATCGTTGAAATGTAAGCATAAGTTTAAAAATTTAAAAATAATATGAAAAAGTATATAACAATTTTATTTTTTATGATTTGCAGCGCATCTTCTTTCTCACAAGTAGAATTTGGATCTATTTTAGAGGGTACTTTAGGAGACGCTCAAATTCTGTTAAAGGGATATGTCCGTCCGATAGCCGAAGGTTTTGGTTATAGTGTTAACGGTGGTTGGTTTACCACTGCAAAAACGCATAAACTTTTTGGTTTTGATTTTGCGATAGTCACAAGTGCTGCGATTGCTCCGAGTAGTGCCGAAACTTTTACGTTTAATAACTCAGATTACTCACCAAATTTACAATTAGACAACTCGAACATTTCTTCGGCGGAATTGCCAACGTTTTTCGGGTCCCAAGAGCTAGAGGATCGTCCTTTGCTTGCTTTTACAGATAATGATGGTAATTCAGTATCTACGTCTGCCCTTCCTGGTTCTGGACTAGGTCATGCAATTGGTTTTAATGCGGTTCCTTCCGCAGTAATTCAAGTGGGTGTTGGTCTTTTTAAAAATACAGATTTAAAAATTAGATTTGTACCTAAACAAGCGGCTTCAGAATATGAGTTTTCTTCTTTTGGTTTTGGAATTCAACATGATTTGAAACAGTGGATTCCCTTTGTTAAAAGATTGCCATTTGATGTTTCTGCCCTGGTAGCATGGAATGACGTTAAATCGAAAGCGTTCTTAGATGCAGAAGACAATCCAACGCAAGCTTTAGAGTTTACAACCAATACATTCTTGTTTCAAATTTTAGCTTCAAAGAAGCTTTCTATTTTCACGCTCTACGGCGGTGTCGGAGCCTCATCTTATACTTCTGATGTAAACCTTTTAGGGAATTATTCAAATGTGTCTATGCCAGATCCTATAAGTTTGAATTATAAAGGAGGGTCTATGAGAGCAAATCTTGGTTTGACAATGAAGATATTATTATTTAATTTAAGTGCAGACTATGCAGTGCAGGAATATGATACTTTTAGTGTAACTGCTGGATTTAGCTTCAGATAATTTATTGAAGAGTATACAAAAAAAAAGAGAGGAAGTTTAATTCCTCTCTTTTGTGTGTGTACTCTATTTATTATACATCAATTTTGGCATATTTTGCATTTTTCTCAATAAACTCTCTACGGGGTGGAACTTCATCACCCATGAGCATTGAGAATACTCGATCGGCTTCCGTAGGACTGTCAATTACTACTTGACGCAAGGTTCTAAATTCAGGGTTCATGGTGGTGTCCCAAAGTTGATCGGCATTCATTTCACCTAGACCTTTGTAGCGCTGTACATTAACAGAACCTCCCATTTGCTGTGCAATGAAATCACGTTGGTCATCATCCCATGCATACTCTCGCTTTTGGCCTTTCTTAACTAAGTATAAAGGTGGAGTTGCAATATAAATATACCCTTGTTCTACCATTTCTTTCATGTATCTAAAGAAGAAGGTCAATATTAAGGTAGCAATATGCGAACCATCCACATCGGCATCACACATAATAACTACTTTATGGTATCTTACCTTACTTAAATTTAACGCTCTTGGATCTTCTTCGGTACCAATAGAAACTCCCAATGCGGTAAACATATTTTTGATCTCTTCATTTTCAAAAACTTTATGCTGCATTGCTTTTTCGACATTCAATATTTTTCCACGTAATGGCAGAATTGCTTGAAAGTTTCGATCCCTACCTTGTTTTGCCGTTCCACCTGCAGAATCTCCCTCTACTAAGAAAATTTCACATTGTGCAGGATCTGTTTCTGAACAATCGGATAATTTACCAGGTAAACCACCAATAGACATTACTGTCTTACGTTGCACCATTTCTCTGGCTTTACGTGCTGCGTGTCTTGCTGTTGCCGCTAGAATAACCTTTTGAACAATTATTTTAGCATCATTAGGGTTTTCTTCCAGGTAATTCGTTAGCATTTCTGAAACAGACTGAGATACTGCTGCAGAGACCTCTCTGTTTCCTAATTTAGTTTTTGTCTGTCCTTCAAACTGAGGTTCTGCAACCTTCACAGAGATAATCGCGGTCAGCCCCTCACGGAAATCATCACCAGCAATTTCGAACTTTACGTTTTTTAATAAACCAGAGTCATCTGCATACTTTTTCAAAGTTCCTGTCAAACCACGTCTAAATCCAGATAAATGGGTTCCTCCTTCGTGCGTATTGATATTGTTCACATAGGAATGCAAGTTTTCTGCATAGGACGTATTATACACCATGGCAACTTCAACGGGAATTCCGTTTTTCTCGCCTTCCATAGAAATTACTTTCGAGGTAAGTTGCTCCCGAGTAGAGTCTAGGTATTTGATGAATTCTGGCAAACCTTCATCACTGTAGAATACTTCGGAAATAAAATTCCCTTCATCATCTGTGTTTCGCTTGTCTGTTAGCGTAATTGTAATTCCCTTATTTAAATAAGACAATTCACGCATGCGTGTTGCTAAGGTCTCGTAGTTAAATTCTGTAGTTTGCTTAAAGATAGATTTGTCAGGTAGAAAAGTAACAATAGTACCCGTAAAATCACTTTCTCCAATCGTTTTTACTGGATATAATGCTTTCCCTTTAGAATATTCTTGCTGCCAAACCTTTCCTTCTTTATGAATGGTGGCTGTTAAAAGGTCTGAAAGTGCATTTACACAACTAACCCCAACTCCGTGTAAACCTCCAGAAACTTTATAAGAATCTTTATCGAATTTACCACCAGCTCCAATTTTTGTCATTACTACTTGTAGTGCAGAAACGCCTTCTTTTTCGTGTATTCCTACAGGAATTCCACGGCCATTATCTCGCGTAGTTACTGAATTGTCCTCGTTGATAGTTACATCAATGGTATCACAATAACCACCCATGGCTTCATCAATAGAATTATCTACAACTTCATAGACTAGGTGGTGTAATCCACGTATGCCAACATCTCCAATGTACATGGAAGGACGCATTCTTACATGCTCCATTCCTTCTAATGCCTGAATACTCGAAGCATCATAGCTGTATGTTTTTTTTTCTTCGCTCATTATTAAAGTGAATTATTAGTTTTTGGTTGATTAAGTTCGTTTCTTTTACGATTTTGCTAATCTCAAATTTACGCTTTTTAAGCCCTGTTTAAGAGCTTTTGAGTGATTTAACAGAAAAATTATTAACATTTGTTGATTTCTTAAAAAGGCTTTAAATCGCCTAAAAAGGGCTTTAAAATTAATTTTATGATTTTTTTATTCCGTGTAAAAAGCTTGTTGATTTAAAATGCCTTATAGCTTTTATTTTGAATTTTAATTCGGGTCTTTTTCATTCAAATAAAGTTGTTTTTGTCGGGTTCCTTTCATAATTTAAAAGAATCTAGGGCTCTTTTTTATTTTTTAGTAGCATTGATATTTTAATGAATGTAGTCCTTTCTTAGTTTATTTTATCATATCTATAATTTACTATCTATATTTTACAAATACTGTAACCGCTGTTTAAAATGATGAAAAAGAAGATTTTGTACCATTTATTCTGCATATATTTGTCTCCAACATAAGCAGTAATGATGATAAATAATAACAATCGTAATTTTAATACTCCTAATTTATAGGATAGAAGGTTGTTGTTTAGAAATATATAAAGCCTTCCAAAATTTGGAAGGCTTTTTTTATGAATTTAAAATGAAAGACATGAGTAAAATAATGACAGTAGACATTTTGTCTAGTATTAAAGGAGCAAAGCCATCGGAATCGGTGAATAAATTATTTGATGTAATTAAAAATGCAAATCAGAATAATAATACCTTAAATACAGTCAATTATAATAGCGTGTCTTTAGATGATTTAAGGGAAGATGTTGTGATGGAAAGTTCTTCTTTGGAAAAAGAAATTATCATAGAAAACTTCCCAAAAGAAAAAAACAGATTTTTAGTGGTTGCTAAAGTTATAGAAGATTAATATGGAATCACAGATAAAAAAGATACATCAACAATTAAGGTCTAAACAAATATCTTGTACCGCTTTGGTGCAAGAAAAGTTAACCTTATTAAAACTAAATACTTACAATACTGTAAATTCTTTATTGGACGAAACGGCCTTAGCTTTGGCTAAAAAAGTAGATGCTAAAATTGAAAATGGAGAGGAAATTGGATTGTTAGAAGGGATTCCGTTCGGAATTAAAGATGTGTATATGTTGCAAGGAACTTATACAACTGCAAGTTCAGATTTATTAAAAAAATACAAAGCTTCTTATACTGCATCCGCTATTCAGAAATTATTAGACGCTGGAGCGATTCCGTTGGTAAAAGAAAATTGTGATTCTTTTGGACATGGTTCTTCTTCTGAAAACACCATTTTCGGAGCTGTAAAAAATGCAATCAATCCAGAATTAGTTGCTGGAGGATCGAGTGGAGGTTCTGCTGTAAATGTGGCAAAGGAGTATACGGTTTTTTCAATTGGAGGAGATACCGGTGGTTCTATTCGTCAGCCAGCAGGTTATAATAAAGTATTTGGCTTAAAACCTACTTATGGTAGAATTTCTCGCTACGGATTAATGGCATACGCATCTTCTACAGATTGTGTTGGGCCCATTACAAGATCTATTAAAGATGCTAGAATTGTGTTAAATACAATGAGTGGAAAAGACGTAAGAGATCAAACTAGTTATGTCTCTAAAGAAATTTCTAGGGATGAAGTTTCAAGTTCTGCTCCAATAAAAACGATTGGTTACTTTAAAAACTTTATTGAAAGTGCTGCAATTACGAAAGAAGTAAAAGCAGATTTCTTAGCAACTTTAGAAAAAATAAAATCCGAAGGAATTGCAGTAAAAGCATTAGACTTTTTTGATGCTGATGTTTTAGTTTCTACTTACTACACATTGGCAATGGCAGAAACTGCCTCTAATTTATCACGTTTAGACGGTACTAATTACGGTGCCAGAATAGCGGGGGAAAATTTAAAAGAGACCTATTCAATTACACGTTCAGAAAATTTTTCTGAAGAAACAAAAAGAAGAATTGTTGGTGGAAATCAGGTTTTATCTCAAGGTTTTTCTGATGAAATTTATTTAAAAGCACAACATCTAAGAGCTCAAATTTCAGAACGATTTAGTACAGATTTTACAGCAGTGGATCTCATAGTTTCACCCGTTACACCAGGAAACCCTCCAGAAATTGGAGAGAGTTTAAAAGACCCTTTGGCAATGTATTTGTCCGATGCCTATACGGTTGGCTTTAGTCTAGGTGGATTGCCTACACTAACCATTCCTAAAGGAACTTCAACAGGGTTACAAATTACAGCAGACAAGAATAAAGATGCGGAAGTTTTACAATTCGGAATCTTCTTAAACGATATCTTATAATGGAATTAGCACAAATACAGGAGGCTTTAAAAGCCCACGATTTAGAATTAATTATTGGTTTAGAAACGCATGTTCGTTTAAATACCAAAACCAAATTATTTTGTTCTTGCCCGAATGCAGAAACTGAGATTCCGAACCACAATATTTGTTCGGTTTGTACAGGTCAAATGGGTGTTTTACCAGCATTAAACAAAGAAGCAATAAGAAAAGCAATTTATTTTGGAAAAGCAGTACACTCTACTTTTTCAAATGAAGTGATTTCTTGGGATCGTAAACACTACGAGTATCCAGACAATCCTAAAAACATACAAATAACACAGTTTCACAATCCGGTAATTCCAGATGGTGAAGTCTCTTGTTACCGGAATGACGGTTCTCAATTTACAGTGCATTTAACACAAACGCATATTGAAGAAGATGCTGCAAAACTAGTGCATGAGAAGAAAATTTCTTTGGTTGATTTTAATAAAGCAGGAGTTCCGTTAATCGAAATTGTTACAGACCCTTGCATTCGAAATATTGAAGATGCATCGACGTATGCGCAGTATATTCAAAGAATTGTTCAGAATTTAGGAATTTCAGAAGCTAATTTAGAAAAAGGAGAGTTTAAATCTGATGTTTCAGTTTCGTTAAGAAAAATAGGAAAAACAGCTTTAAACCCCAGAACAGAAATTAAAAACTTAAATTCATTTAAGTTTATGGTGGAAGCTTTAAAGGAAGAAATTGAAAAACAATTAAATTACTTTACAACACACAAAGCGTTTAGACCAGAACAAACTACAGTTTTATGGGATGCCGATTTAAAGCAAACCAAAACCATGCGAACAAAAGAATTTGAAGCAGATTACCGTTTTATCTCAGAGCCAGATTTGCCTTTTGTTGCTATAAAAGAGGTGGTAACGGGAATTACTATAGACACAAGTGCATTGCCTTATGCAGTAGAAACTGTTTTAATTAAAGGGGGTGTTTTGCCACAAGATGCAAAGTTTTTTACTGCAGATGCCATTCGTTCAAAAACATTTATGAGCATCAATAATGCCATTCAAGACGCATCTTTTGTTGCAAAAACATTGGTAAATAATATAGACGCAGATGGGTATGAAAACATTCATAACATCGAACATTTAATTGAAATTTTTAAATTATTTAAGGCGGATAAAATCACTTCTGTTTTGGTTCAAAACGGAATTACATCCTACTTAAAAGACAGTACTTTTGATTATAAAAAATATTTTGATGAACATACAATTTCTTCCACCGAAATTACAGCTGCAATTGCAAAAGTAGTTTTACAAAATGAAGGGATTGCAAATGAGATTAAAGAAGGAAACCAAGGGAAAGCAGGAATTTTAGTTGGTAAAGTAATCGCAATTATTGGGAAAGGCGCTTCAGGGAAAGTGATTCGAGAGGGAATTTTAAAAGCGATTCGCCATTC
>TARA_B110000027_G_scaffold70502_1_pt1 | contig 12549 bp, 10 predicted proteins | sample TARA_B110000027 | Tara Oceans TARA_B110000027 (sample SAMEA4397101) | marine metagenome | biome: Polar Biome; feature: [SRF] surface water layer (ENVO:00010504); material: water (ENVO:00002006), including particulate matter (ENVO:01000060) such as... | depth 5 m
CTTTAGGAATAGAAGAAGTTCCAAACGTTAGTCCTGCAATAGCTTGAATCCCTCCTACTTTAAGAATGGTTGTAATTCCACATAAAGCCGCTGTATATAAAATTTCATTAGCAATAGATCCTTCAGCATTTGGAGGACTACATAAAACGATATTTTTACACCCTGCAATTTTAGCTGGAACGGCAAGCATTAGTACTGTTGAAAATAAAGGTGCTGTTCCTCCAGGGATGTATAAACCTACATTTTCTATAGGACGTTTCTCTTGCCAACAACGTACGCCAGGCTGTGTTTCTACATCGACTTTAGTTGTTTTTTGTGCATTATGAAATACTTCAATATTTGATTTGGCTTGTTGAATAGCCGTCTTTAAACCTTCTGAAACCGCTGCTGTTGCGTCATCAATTTTTTTTTGAGATACGACTATGGAGTCTAATTCAACTTTATCAAACTGTTTGGTATACCGTGCTATAGCCGAGTCTCCATCTTGTTTTACCGCTAAAAAAACGGTATTAACAACCGCTTCAATAGCTTCTACAGATTGAGTTGGACGTTGTAATATCTGCTCCCAAGTATCTCTGATGGGATAGTTTATAATAGCTGCCATTAGAGTACCATTTTTTCGATTGGGCATATGAGTATACCTTGAGCTCCTAATGCTTTTAAATCGTCTATAATGTCCCAAAATTGATATTTATCAATTACACTATGCACAGAACTCCACCCCGATTCTGCTAAGGGAAGTACTGTAGGACTTTTCATGCCTGGTAACAGGTTAATAATCGCTTCTAAACTGTCATTAGGCGCATTAAGTAATACATATTTAGAAGATTGCCCTTTAAGCACTGCTTCAATACGAAATTTTATTTTATCTAAAACTGCTTTTTGTGGGGCTTGAATTGTTGGAGACACCGCTAAAACAGCTTCCGATTTTAAAATCACATCTTTTTCTACCAAATTATTTTTGAAGAGTGTTCCTCCTGTAGAAACGATATCTACAATGGCTTCTGCCAATCCAATATTCGGGGCAATTTCAACAGAACCATTAATGACATGAATATTTGCAGTAATATTGTTTTGCTCTAAAAATGCATTAACTGTATTTGGATAAGAGGTTGCAATTTGTTTTCCGTTTAAATCCTTGAGCGACTGATAATCCATAGATTTTGGAACCGCAATTGAGACTCTACATTTCGAAAACCCAAGTTTAGCAATATATTCAATTGCGTTGCCTTTTTCCACTAGCACGTTATTTCCAATAATAGCGGCGTCCACTACTCCATCTTTAAGGTATTGAGGAATATCCCCGTTACGGAGATAAAAAACTTCTACGGGAAAATTAGTCGCCGTAGCTTTGAGTTGATCTTTTCCATTATCGATGGAAATTCCAATATCTTTTAAAAGCTTCATTGAATCGTCTTTAAGACGTCCCGACTTTTGAACTGCAATTTTTAAAGTATTCATTCTTTCTCTGTTTTAATATAAAAAAAGACCCGCTTGATTGCTCAAACGGGTCCGTATATAGTTTAAAATAGTATCCTACATAAGATTACCTCGCTTGACAGCCAGTTAATAAATGATGATGATGGATAACTAAATTTGTTTTCATTGTAAATAATATTGAGTACAAATATTCAAAAAATAAATAATGTAAACCTAACTTATTACTAAAAATTATTAATTTCTTAAAATAGCGCTTAAATAGCTACTTAATAGTTAGTATTTATTGGTTCCCTAAAATAATTGGCAATCCGTTTTTCCCAGATCCAATAACAATCACTTTGCTGTTAGGAGATTCAGATAATTTAACAGTTGCTTCGATTCCTTTATCTTGAAGGATACGATCGTTAAGTGACGCACTTAAAATTTTGTTGGCATCTGCTTTACCTTGTGCTTCAATACGTACTTTCTGCGCTTCTTTATCGGCAGTTACCAATCTAAATTCGTATTCTAGTGATTCTTGTTCTTGCTTTAATTTACTCTCAATTGCATTTTTGATGGTGTTTGGAAGCTTTACATCTTCTACCAGTACACGTTTCACATTTAAAAACTGACCATCTAATAGATTTACGACTTCATCAAGAATTTCTTGCTCGATAACATCACGTTTACTAGAGTACAATTGTTCTGGAGTATAGCGTCCAACCACACTTCTTGCTGCAGCATTTACTGCTGGTCCTAAAAGTTCGTTTTCATAATCCTCGCCTTTAGTTTTGATAAGACTTCCAAGGTTCTCAAATTCTGGCTCGTACCAAATTGTACCATTAACTTTAACTTCTAGTCCGTTTACAGATAAAACGTTCATTTCGTCTGAAATAGATTGTTGTCTTACTTTGTGGATCAACATACTATTCCAAGGCGCTACAATTTGAAAGCCTTCTCCGTAGGTTTTGTCTGTTACAATACCATCGCCAAAGCGCTCAAATAACACACCACCTTCACCAGGCCCGATAGTTACAGCAGTTTTAGATATTAAAAGAATAACAGCTCCAATTATAAAAATAACTGGTAATCCGATTTTTGGAAAATTTTGCATTTTTTTGTTTTTAAATTATTAAATAAGTCCGTTGTATTTTCTTATAAACCATTCGAATGCTAGACTTGTTATAAGTAGTAGCAACCCTAATTTTATGTCGATCAAAGGTACAGTTTTTTTAATGATTTTCTGAACACTTGAAAACCGATTATCAGAAATTAATGTTAATATTAGATCATCAATCTGTGTGTCAAAATAGACAGCTCCATTTGTATTAACTGCAAGTTGTTCTAGAAGTGGAATATTGGCATTTATAAATTGATGTTCGATGTTAAAATTCAAGATCTCTATCTGTCCAAATGATTTGTGTGTTCCACCATTAACATTAACTTCAAAAGAATAATTCCCTGGGTCTAAAGCGCTAATATTTAGAGTGTAGCCGTTCTGAGTTATGTTCATAGGGAACTCAAATTGGTACTCAGTATCTTTGTTTTTAAATTTAATATTTAAATCTGCATTCGAAGTTGGTTCATAATTTTTGTTAAAAAACTGTGCATTAATTTCCAAAGGCTGGCTTCCATCATAGATAGATTCATAGTTTACAATGAGTCGTCTATTTTGATTTTTTAGAATTAAGTATTGAATTAATTTTGACATAAACGCATCAAATGTTTCAAAATTTTGATCCTCACGAAACGAATGCATACGCCATTTCCATAAATTTTCAGCTAAGAGTATTGCTGATCGTCCAGAATTATAGTCGAAAGTAAACCACAAAGGTTCCTGTGTAAGTGTTCCATTTATAGATTTAAACACCAAAGTTTCATGAGGCACTTTAACATCTATACTTCCAAATTCTGTCGTTAGAGGCGGATATGAACTAAAGCTATAATCCGAAGTTGAAAAATTAGAGAATTTAGAATTTACAACCCCTTGATAATTCTCACTTTGATTGGTGTATTCTTGATTAAAATCAGATTGAATTGAATTTAGAAACGACCATTCTGTTTGTGTGCCTCCTACAATAAAGGAATTGAGTTTACTTTTTTCAATACGCTCAAAAACCGCTTTAAATTCCTGATTAGGTTGATACAGTATTACAAGTCCATATGTTTCATCACTTGCCAAATACGCTGCTGGAGAATGAAGTGTAACGAGTCGTTGTTTATTGGATTCTATAGAAGTCTTTAAAGTTCCTAAATCAGGGTGAGATATGGTGCTAATTAATGCAATGTTGGTGTATTCATCGATAGTTTCAATCGCAAAAGACTTTTGATTATTAATTCTATTTTTTTCATTGTCAATTGGAGTTAAACTCACTTTATATTGCTGAACACCTACTTTTGATGATGTCAAAGTTGGTGTTCGAACTATTGAATTTTTTTCAGGTGAAAATCGAAGCCGTTCTTTATGAAGCAATTGATTGCCAGAATGAATCTCTAATATCGACTCTGTGGAAGTATTTCCTGAGTATGAAACCATAATTTCGACAGGAAACTTAGTGTTTAAGTAGGTATATGAATTAACATTAACATGTTGAATTTTTAAATCTGTATTATAAATACTATCGCCTAAAATAAATGGGAAAACGACCTGATTAAATTGTTTTGATACAAACTGATAATCTGTACCGATTGTTTGGTTTCCATCAGTAATTAAAACAATTGGGGCTAATTGTGAATCATAAATGGATTGGATATCTTCAAGACTTTTTGTAATGTTTGTTTGTGAATCTTCAAAAGTAAGTGAAGAGTTTTGGTCTATTTGGCTTCCGAAACGATACAATTGGACATCGTACTTAGTATTTAGTGCTGAGTTTTTTAGAATAGTTTTAGTCGTTAACTCCGCAATACTATCTTTAGTTAAATAACTAATAGATTGAGAGTTATCAACCACTATCGCAAGTACTGGTTTTACGATATCACTTTCATTATTTTCAAATTTAGGATTGATAATAAGCAGTAATAAAGAAAAAATAGATACAAACCTTAAAGCAGCTAAACTCCAATGTAACTTGTTACGATTGGTTTTATATATATACTGAAAAAGCGCTACAAGTAGCGCTAAAATTCCTGATCCAATACAATATATAAGTGTTTCTAAGGGCATAAACAAATTGATATATTACTAATTAGGTAAGCATTCCACCATCGACATTAATTGTTTGTCCAGTGATGTAAGCCGATAAATCACTTGCCAAAAACACACAAGCATTGGCAATATCTTCAGGAGAACCTCCACGTTTCAATGGAATTCCAGCACGCCATCCAGCGACTGTAGCTTCGTCTAATTTAGCGGTCATTTCAGTTTCTATAAATCCAGGTGCAATCACATTACTTCTAATATTTCTTGAACCGAGTTCTAAAGCTACTGATTTAGAAAACCCTATGATCCCCGCTTTTGAAGCTGCATAATTCGTTTGTCCTGCATTTCCCTTCACGCCTACTACAGAACTCATATTGATAATAGACCCTTTACGCTGCTTTAACATTGTACGTTGTACTGCTTTAGTCATGTTGAAAACAGACTTTAAGTTGACTTCTATTACTTTATCAAAATCATCTTCACCCATACGCATAAGCAAATTATCTTTTGTGATTCCTGCATTATTTATAAGAATATCAATTCCTCCAAAATCTGCAACAACATCAGTTGCAAGTTGTTGAGCCTCATCAAAATTAGCAGCATTACTTTGGTAGCCTTTTACGGTTGTTCCAAAAGCTTGTAGTTCTGTTTCGAGCGCGTTTGCAGCTTCTACAGAAGCACTATATGTAAATGCTACGTTTGCACCGTGCTGTGCAAAAACGGTAGCTATCCCTTTTCCTATACCACGACTTGCACCTGTGATAATCGCTGTTTTTCCTTCTAATAATTTCATGTTAGTAACTGTAATAATTAATGGTTCAAAGATAGTAAAATGCTTTCATATAAATTCTTTTAAAACTGTTTTGTGAAAGCGGTTAATTAAGTCGTATTATTTTAAAATTTTAAATCCTTTTAAATACTAAAAGTGATCAATTATTAATGTGACAATAATTCTTTCAGAAATCACTTAATAGTAAAGTTGAGGGAGAAAAAATGAAATAAAAAACCTCCTAATAACATTAGGAGGTTAGATATAAAAATATAAAATGAGTTTTATGCTAATACTTGTGCTACTTTTTTACCAATTTCAGCAGGAGACTCCACAACGTGAATGCCGCATTCTCTCATAATTTGTTTTTTTGCTTGAGCAGTGTCATCACTTCCACCAACAATTGCACCTGCATGTCCCATTGTACGACCGGCAGGAGCGGTTTCACCAGCAATAAATCCGACAACTGGTTTTTTACTTCCGCTACTTTTGTACCATTTAGCAGCATCACCTTCAAGCTGACCTCCTATTTCACCAATCATAACTACACATTCAGTTTCAGAATCGTTGATAAGCATTTCTAAAGCTTCTTTAGTGGTAGTTCCAATGATTGGATCTCCACCAATTCCGATAGCTGTCGTAATTCCTAAACCTTGTTTTACTACTTGATCAGCAGCTTCATAAGTCAAAGTTCCAGATTTTGAAACAACGCCAACAGTTCCTTTTTTGAAAACAAATCCAGGCATGATACCTACTTTTGCTTCACCAGGCGTAATTACACCAGGACAATTAGGTCCAACCAATCGACAGTCTTTTCCACTAATATAGTTAGATGCTTTAATCATATCTGCTACAGGAATTCCTTCCGTAATTGTAATAATAACTTTAATTCCAGCATCGGCTGCTTCCATAATGGCATCGGCTGCAAATGCAGGTGGAACAAATATTATAGTTGTATCTGCACCTACTTGTTCTACCGCTTCTTGAACGGTATTAAAAACAGGTTTGTCTAAATGTGTTTGTCCCCCTTTTCCAGGTGTTACACCGCCAACAACATTGGTGCCGTAGTCAATCATTTGAGAAGCATGGAACGTACCTTCACTTCCTGTAAATCCTTGAACTATTATTTTTGAATCTTTATTTACTAAAACACTCATGTGATTTTGATTTGATTTGATTTTTTTAACTGCTGCAAATGTAATTTTTTGTTTGCTATTTATTTTTGTTTATTTAATTTTTTTTTAAACATATTTATTATAATTAAAACTTGTTCACATGATTATTAATTAAACCTGTAATTGAATTTAATTAAAAAGCATTTTTAATTAAATTTATATAACTAGTGCATCCAAATAACTTAGATAAGTTTAAAATAAAATAATATTGAGATGGTTTATGACTGGAAAGTTCAGAATGAGGAAATGTTTTCGTCCTTTTTATAAAAAACAAAGAGCTCAAAATTTAATAATTTTGAGCTCTTTAAAAAAAGCAGCTTGTGATTTACTACTGTTTTATAATTTTTCATTTTTCTTAAATAATTCAACATCATCATAAATAGGAGTTACGACTTCTTTACCGTCAGAGTTTATGAAACCAAATTTATTGTTTTCTAAACTCACTTTTGCCCATCCTTTCCTTTAAGTGCCAAAGTTACCAACCGTTAAATACTTTGGAGTCACAACGACTCTTCCATCACGAGTTATAAATCCATATTTTCCATTTTCAGAAATTCTAGCCCATCCTTTTTTAATAATGTCAAATTTTTCTATAGAATCATACATTGGCTTAAAAACTTCCTTTCCAGAAGTATCTATGAAGCCATTCAACTGATTTAGTTTAACTAAAGACCAGTTTTTGTGATACTCACCATACCCTCCTATAGAGTCATAAACACCTTGAGTAACAATACTTCCAGATTTATCAATAAAACCGAATCTACCTTCGTGTTTTATTTTTAATAAGTTTTTTTGGTAGTCTCCAAAATTTCCTAAATCGTCATACCTTACTTGTACAACTATTTCACCGTCTTTATTAATAAATCCGTATTTACCATCTAATTCTACTTTGGCCCAACCAGATTTAACCGCTCCAAAATTTCCTATGGCGTGATATGTTGGTTGTAGTACGATGATACCATCGTTATTTAGGATCCCATAAATGTCTCCAGATTTTACAATAAGTAGGTTTTGCGCACCTAATAAAGAAATAGAAAATAATGCGTAATAGAATAATGTTATTTTTTTCATGATAAATAATTTGGGGTTATTTTAAGTAAATATAGAAATTTAAATCAAAAAAACAACTAAATTTTTCTTGTAACAAGTTTTCTTGCTAATTCGATTTCATTGTACCTAAATACTAATTTAACGAGTAGTAAAAATCTGAAAACTAAATTTTTAGAAATATAATCAATGAGATTATTACTAAATATTCTCAATATTAAACAGGGGATCGTCTATAAGGATTAACAATTTTTAATACCTATTTATGTTCTTTTAAATCCTTAAGAATTTCTGGTAAATTTCGAAGTAATGCGAGTTCTTTAAGTTTAGAACGCGAGTCTTCTATAGGAGTTCCAAAGTATGTTTTTCCACCTTCAATAGATTTTGTAACCCCAGTTTGTCCCAAGATAACAGCTTTAGCACCAATGGTTATTCCGCTATTGGTTCCCACTTGCCCCCAAATAGTGACATCATCTTCAATGATACAACACCCAGCAATACCAGCTTGAGAAGCGATAAGGCAGTTTTTTCCAATACTAGTATCGTGACCAACTTGAATAAGGTTGTCCAATTTAGAACCTGCTCCAATGGTGGTATCTCCAGTCACGCCGCGATCAATGGTGCAAGACGCCCCAATGTGTACATTATTTTCGATGACGACACGTCCACTAGATTTTAATTGATCATAACCTTCGGGGCGTTTTTTATAATAAAAGGCATTACCACCTAAAACTGTCCCCGCTTGAATCACTACATTGTCTCCTATAATGGTATCATCAAAAATACTGACATTGGCGTGGATTAATGAATTTTTACCAATCACTACATTATGTCCAATAAAGCAGTTGGGCTGAATTTGGGTCCCCTCACCTATTAATACCGATTCGGAAATTGATTTATGAGACGCTTGAAATGGTTTAAAATGAGTTGTTAGAATGTTGAAATCTCTAAAAGGGTCATCAGAAATTAATAGCGCTTTTCCTTTCGGACATTCTACTTTTTTATTGATAAGCACTACGGTTGCTTTTGAAGAAAGCGCTTTATCGTAATACTTAGGATGGTCTACAAATACGATATCTCCAGCGGTAACTACATGAATTTCGTTCATGCCCAAAACTTCAAAATTTGGATCACCGATATACTCACAATCAATTAGCGAAGCAATTGTTTCTAAGGAATGCGGTTGAATAAATTTCATATTATTCTTTGATACGTTCTTTATAAGATCCTTTGGCAGTTTCTACTTTAATTTTATCTCCTTCATTAATAAATAAAGGAACCATCACGGTTGCACCCGTTTCTACGGTTGCTGACTTGGTCGCATTAGTAGCTGTATTGCCTTTAATTCCAGGTTCAGTAGAAATGACTTCCAAAATTACACTTGCTGGTAAATCTACAGACAATGGTGCGCTATCTTCAGTATTAATAAGGACGGTTACTACTTCGCCTTCTTTCATTAAATCAGGACTATCTAAAACTGCTTTTTGCAATTCAATTTGAGAATAATCGGCAGTATTCATGAAATGAAAAGTATCACCATCATTATATAAATATTGAAATTTATGCGTTTCTACTCGTACTTCTTCAATTTTATGTCCAGCAGAAAATGTGTTGTCAATGACTTTCCCATTTGTGACACTTTTCATTTTTGTTCTTACAAATGCTGGGCCTTTTCCAGGTTTAACGTGTAAAAATTCAATAATTTTAAAAATATCGTGGCTATATCGAATGCATAACCCGTTTCTAATGTCTGATGTACTTGCCATATGTTTTTAGTTTGATTTAAAATAGCCTTTCATAATTCCACGATGCGAATTTTTGATGAATTGTAAAATTTCATCACGCTCTGGTGTGGCTTCCATTTCAGCTTCAATAATTTCTGAAGCTTGTGAATTATTATAATTTTTTTGATATAATAATCTATATATATTTTGTATTTCTTTAATCTTATCAGATGTAAATCCGCGACGTCTTAAGCCTACAGAGTTTATTCCTACATAAGATAATGGCTCTCGTGCAGCTTTTACAAATGGTGGCACATCTTTACGAACTAATGATCCTCCAGTTACAAATGCATGATTTCCTATGGAACAAAATTGGTGTACTGCAGTCATTCCTGCCAATACAACATAATCCCCTACCATAGTGTGCCCTGCTAATGTACTGTTGTTTGAGAAAATACAATTGTTCCCTACAATACAATCATGAGCAATATGGCAGTAGGCCATAATCAAACAGTTATCTCCAATAACGGTTTTCATTTTATCAGTTGTCCCTCGATTTATTGTAACACATTCTCTAATGGTTACATTGTTACCGATTTCAACAGTTGTGTCTTCATCGTCATATTTAAGATCTTGAGGCATGGCAGAAATAACAGATCCAGGAAATATATTACAATTTTTTCCAATCCGTGCACCTTCCATAATTGTGACGTTTGAGCCTATCCAGGTCCCTTCCCCTATAACTACGTTATTATTAATCGTTGTAAAAGGTTCTATCACCACATTTTTGGCGATTTTCGCTCCAGGATGAACATATGCTAAAGGTTGATTCATGATGTAAGTTTGTTTTAAAAGTAGATTTATTTAACTTTAGATATTTGCGCCATTAATTCTGCTTCAGCACATAATTTTCCATTAGCATAAGCATAACCTTGCATATGACAAATCCCTCTTCTTATAGGGGATATTAACGAACACGTGAATATAAGTGTGTCGCCTGGCACCACTTTTTGTTTGAATTTCACTTTATCCATTTTCATGAAAAAAGTAAGGTAGTTTTCTGGATCAGGCACAGTGTTTAAAACCAATATACCACCTGTTTGTGCCATTGCTTCCACAATTAAAACGCCAGGCATTACTGGTGCTCCAGGAAAATGCCCCACAAAAAACGATTCATTCATGGTAACATTCTTAGATCCAATGACATGATTTGGAGATAATTCATACACCTTGTCCAAAAACAAAAATGGAGGACGATGTGGCAACATATCCATAATGGCATTAACATCCATTAAAGGGGTTTGGTTTAAGTCAATATTTGGAACATTATTACGGCGTTCCATTTTGATGATTTTTGAGATTTTTTTAGCAAATTGAGTATTTACAAAATGTCCTGGTTTATTAGCAATGACCTTACCTTGAATACGCGTTCCAATTAATGACAAATCCCCAATTACATCAAGAAGTTTGTGTCGCGCTGCTTCATTTGGGTAATGCAATGTAAGGTTATCCAAAATTCCGTTTGGTTTCACGGAAATAGACTCTTTATTGAAAGCTACTTTTAGACGCCCCATAGTTTCTTTTGAAATGGGCTTGTCTACATAAACAATCGCATTATTCAAATCACCCCCTTTAATCAATCCATTTTCAAGGAGCATTTCTAATTCGTGTAAAAAGCTAAATGTCCGAGAATCTGAAATTTCTTCTTTAAAATTTGATAAGTGTTGTAACGTTGCATTTTGAGTACCCAATACTTTGGTTCCAAAATCGACCATCGTTGTAATTTGATACTCATCAGAAGGAATAATCGTAATTTCGCTACCAGTTTGTTCATCTGTGTATGAAATTACATCTTTAACAACAAAAATTTCTCTAAAAGCATCTTGTTCTTCAGTACCAGCACTTTCTAAAGCTTCTATAAAATACTTTGAAGATCCATCCATAATTGGAGGCTCTGATGTACTTAATTCTATAATGACATTATCAATTTCTAGTCCAACAAGTGCAGCAAGCACATGCTCACAAGTTTGAATAGTAACCCCATTTTTTTCTAAGCAAGTACCACGTTGGGTATTCGTAACTAAATTAGCGTCTGCTTTAAGTATGGGCATTCCTTCTAGATCTATTCTTCTAAAAGAATAGCCGTTATTAACTTCAGCGGGAAGAAAATTAATTTCAACATCTAATCCAGTATGAAGTCCTACACCATTTAGGGAGACTTTTTTGGAGATCGTTGTTTGTTTTGATTTAGATTTAATAATCATGATTTGAGGGTTTTTTCAAGTGTATTAACGGTTTTAACAAGTGATGGTAGGTTTTTAAAATGTACGTATGATTTATAATAATCTCTAAACGAAAACGCTGGAGATCCTTGTAATATTTCATTATCTTTTATATTGTGTCCAATCCCTGATTGCGCTTGAATTTTCACATTATTTCCAATGACTATGTGACCCGCAACACCAACTTGACCACCAATTTGACAATTAGAACCAATTTTTGCAGATCCAGCTATTCCTGTTTGAGCCGCAATTACAGTGTGTTCTCCAATGACAACATTATGAGCTACTTGAATATGATTATCAAGTTTTACGCCTTGTTTTATTAGTGTAGATCCTAAAGTAGCACGATCAATAGTAGTTGCTGCTCCAATATCTACATAATCTTCAAGGATTACATTTCCAATTTGAGGTACTTTTTGATATGCCCCATTTTCATCAGGGGAAAATCCAAATCCATCTGCTCCAATAACAGCAGCAGAATTGATGAAACAATGTGACCCAATCACACAATCTGAATAAATTTTTACACCAGAAAATAAAGTAGTATTTGACCCAATAGTTACATTATCTCCAATAAAAGTATTTGGATAAATTTTTACATTATCCCCGATGACCACATTTTCGCCAATATGGGAAAAGGCGCCTATATAAACATCAGCTCCATAAGTTGCTGAATCCGCTATGAATATGGGAGATTCAACACCGTTTTTATTGTTTTTTATATGGTTGTAATACTCGAGTAATTTTGAAAACGCACCATATGCATCTTTCACCTTAATTAGTGTAGTTTCAATTTTGTTCTCTGGTTCAAAATCTTGACCTACAATAGTTATTGAGGCTTGAGTAGTATAAATGTATGGCGTGTATTTTGGGTTAGCTAAAAAAGTAAGGGATCCTTTTGCAGCTTCCTCTATCTTGGACAGCGTATGTACTTCTACATCTGGTTTTCCAAAAACCTCCCCATTTAATATCTCTGCTATTTGTGTGGCTGTAA
>TARA_B110000027_G_scaffold12146_1_pt1 | contig 12539 bp, 10 predicted proteins | sample TARA_B110000027 | Tara Oceans TARA_B110000027 (sample SAMEA4397101) | marine metagenome | biome: Polar Biome; feature: [SRF] surface water layer (ENVO:00010504); material: water (ENVO:00002006), including particulate matter (ENVO:01000060) such as... | depth 5 m
TTGAAAGAGCAAATAGTGTCTACTTAGTAGATAGAGTGATTCCTATGCTGCCCGAAAAACTGAGTAACGTCTTATGCTCTTTAAGGCCAAAAGAAGATAAGTTGACTTTTTCTGTAGTTTTTAAAATAAATAAAAAAGGAGAAGTTCTAGATACTTGGTTTGGTAAAACTGTTATCCATTCAAACCACAGGTTCACTTACGAGGAAGTGCAAGAAATCATTGAAGGCAAAAAAGATACATTCACCAAAGAAATTAATGTTCTTAATGCATTGGCAAAAATTATTCGTTCTAAAAGGCTTGATACTGGAGCTCTTAATATTGAAAGTTCAGAAGTTAAATTCCAGCTAGACGAAAAAGGAAACCCAATTGGAACTTTTATAAAAGTCTCTCAAGAAGCACACCAGTTAATTGAAGAGTTTATGCTCCTTGCCAATAAACATGTTGCAATGAAAATGGGTAAACCTGCTAAAAACAAACTTATTTCCCCATTTATATACCGAATACATGATGACCCCACTGAAGAAAAACTTAATGATTTAAAAATCTATTTAAAATCTATGGGTTATGAGATAATAAGAAAGAAGAACAAGCCTATTTCTTTTTCTTTAAATGAAGTAATGCAAAAAGCAAAAGAGAGAAAAGAACTGCAATTAATTTCACCAATGGTAATTAGATCTATGTCTAAAGCTATCTATAGCTCTGAAAATATTGGACATTATGGATTGGCATTTCAATATTATACCCATTTCACATCCCCTATAAGAAGATATGCAGATTTAATAGTACATAGAAAATTAATTAAATCTTTAGAAGAGAAAAATGCACATGTTAAAGAACAATTAGAGCATACATGTAATCATATTTCTAAAATGGAAAAACAAGCTGTTGATGCAGAAAGAGCCTCCATAAAATATATGCAAGTGGTTTTTCTAAAAGAACGTATCGGACAACAATTTATTGGAACAATTTCTGGTCTTACTGATTGGGGAATATACGTGGAACTTAATGAAAATAAGTGTGAGGGAATGGTTCCTTTAAGCTCCATGAAAGATGATCAGTATTATTACGATCCTGAAAAAAAATTAACAACAGGATATAAGACTCGAAAAACATACAAAATGGGACAAGAGGTGAAGATTATTGTTAAAAAAACAGACTTGCATAAAAGGCAAATAGACTTTAAAATTATCAGCTAGTTTTTTACAAAGGACTTTATAAAAATCTCTTCTCCTTGTTTTACCTTTATAGAATAATACCCGTTACTAAGTTTTGAAGTATTTAAATTAATACTCTTTGTGTTAATTTTCTTGTTGGAATAAACTTGCTTGCCCATAATGTCAAAAACAACAATCTCCGAAATTATTGTTGGGCTAGAAATAGTTAAATTATCGTTGGCTGGATTAGGATAAATAGATAATTCGTAGTTATTGTCAAAACTTATCCCTGTTGTATTTTCATAAGAAATATTGATGTTGTCGATATATAAATCGTTCCCTCCTCCAGATTCAAATTCAAATTTAAATCTGAAATTTTGAACACAAAACGGGCCTATTAAGCTAGTTATAGAAGCCTCTCTCCAGTCACTAAAAGATGGAATAAAGTTATTTTGGTCTGGGGCGGTAATTAGCTGGCTGTACTGAATTATCTTTCTTACAGACCATGTTTTTCCGCAATCATTAGAAGCTAAAACTTTTAGATAATCGCTATTAGTAGAGTTTTTTCTGGCGAAAGCATATTTGAAATTAAAGTACACTTTGGTAGAGTCTGACAAATCAAAAGTTTTACTTTCTAAAACATGTTTAGTTCCTTCTGCAACACCGCTATTTTGAACTTTTAAACAGTATGTTCCATTGTAAGACACCTCATCTGTTATAGACCAATTTCCAATATTAGATATCCACTCTGGAGAATTAAAATTAATGTTTTCAAACCCTTCGTAAAAAGGCAACTGTTCTCCATTGTAATCCATTACAATAATAGCATCATTTTTAAGTTCTGTTAAGTAGTTTATGCTATCACCAGAAGAAGTTAAGGAAACATCGAATACACCAGCTGAAGGGTAAGTCGTGTAAAGATTTTCTAAGTTGGAAACATTTGGATTTCCCCCAGTGAAATCCCAGTTCCATGAAATTGGATTGTGGTAAGAGTAATCTTGAAAATATAAGCTGTCTCCGGAACAAGTAATGTATCTATTGGCAAAAAAATCAGCTTTACAAAAAGGAGCAATAGTATCTATACCTGTTGCCAAATGATTTGCTGCATTAATCAAATTAGATCTTCCTCCAAGGCTAGATGTGACAGCTGTTCTCATTCTTGCTTTTTGACCCAAAGTAAACATTTTTCTACAAGGGCTATACTCCATATGATTCTCTATATTGGCTACTGATCCGCAAGTTGTTTCGTTGTAATTACACCAGCTTGAACCAATAGTATTTGGAGTATCAGCAACTCCATCGTCTGAAGAACAATTTGAAGCAACTCCAGGTTCGTTAGTACTTCCCCAAGTGTGAGGAAGGTTAAGCCAATGACCAACTTCGTGAACAAATGTTTTACTGCTTGATGGATTTCCAGTTCCAATACTTCCACAATAATCGTGTCTTAGCCAAATTCCATTGTTCATAGTATTTCCAAAAAAAGAAGAGGGGTAATAAGTATAACCAGCTATGCCAGTTCCAACTGAGCCACATACAAAAACATTTAAATATTGATTTCCAGGCCAGTTTCCTTGAAACACATCATTATACATCATAACGTCATCTACTTGATCTGATCCATTAATATCCCCATTATTATAAGAATAAGGACTCTGGGTCATTGTAACGCCACTAAAACAAGTTCCGTCAGGGGCTTTGGTCGCTAAGACAAACTCTACTTCAATATCTGCAATAAGTGGTTTAAATAATGAATCAACACTAGCTGTGTCAGCTCTAAGAGCTCTTAAATCTCGATTAAGAATTGCAAGAGCATCCAAAACCTGAGCTCTGTCAATTTTCTCTACTCCGTTATTATGAACGACATGAAAAACTACAGGTATTTTATAAAGTACACCCTTGTTTTGAGTACCAGAAGAATGCTGATTATTGGTATTTATTCTTTGTTCCTGATCGTAAAAACTCTTAAAAGTCGAATCCTTTAATAATTTAGCTAATACTATATGGTGCCCGCAAGAAAAGTCTTGTGACTGGGCAACTAATTTGGTTTTTATGGAGAATAAGATTAGTAACCCTAATAACAGTCTAAAAAGTTTTTTCATAAGAATTCTCAAGTTAAAAAAAAACCTTTACAGAACTGGCTTTTGTTAGAATATTATAAAATTATAAATAAGTACTAAAAATAGAATTATTAGTATTTTTTTCTAATGTATTTTAAATTTTCAAAATTAAAAACACATAACTTAATCGTATATTTAAGAATATAAAATTGAATAATTAGGTAGTAATTTCATAAGATTAACAACTTCTGAAAAAGAAGTAGATTTCACAAATTTGGCAGGAGTTAGAGAAGAATGTAACATAGATATAACTAGAGAAGTTTCTAGAAATTAATATTAAAAAGTAATATACTTTTAAGCAATTTGAATAAACTCCTCATTTATTAGAGCGTCACCTTGATATTTCCGAAATAATTGAATAGTGGCAACAACATCCTTCTCGCAATAGTGAATAATTCTATCTAAATCTTTGTCCTGGTAGAAAACTTTGGCTACCTGACTGCCATCCATATCGTCTTTTGGTGTTGGTATTTTGAAAATATAGGTCAACAAGTCTAAAGAAGTATAGTTTTTAAAATCTCCAAATTTCCATAGTTCCATAGTATCTAAATGTTTAATCTCCCATGGCTTTTTTCCAGAAATATTTAACATATAAGGGATTTTTAAGTCGTTAATTAATATTCTTCTACATAAAAAAGGAATGTCAAATTCCTTGCCATTATGAGCGCAGAATAAGAAATCTGGACTATTATAATAGCTGTTTAACAGATCTAAAAATTCTTGGAGAAGGACTATTTCGTCCTCATTTGCTATACTTTTAATTCGTATCTGAGTTTCGCCCTCTTTTTGCAAAACAAAACCTAGAGAAATACATACCACTTTTCCAAATTCAGCATAAATTCCAGCTTTTTCGTAAACTTCCTCGGCAGTTAAATTCTCTCTCTCCTGAATAAATCTTGTTTTTCTATCCCACAATCCTTGTCCTCTCTCGTCTAGCTCTTTATAATCAAATGTTAGAGGAACTGTTTCAATATCAAAAAAAAGAATCTTACTATAATTGATGTTTTTAAGCATTGGCTATTTCCTTTTGTCTATCCAATTAATATCGAATAAGATTTTAAAATTTTTTTTGAATCGATGCTTTAACTCTTCCATATCGATTAATTGGTTGGTTTCTTTTTGTAAAGATGTTACCGATTTGTCCTCAATTCCACATGGAACAATGTGGTTAAAATAATCCAAATCGGAATTTATATTAAACCCTATCCCATGCATGGTAACCCAGCGACTACATTTTACACCAATTGCACAAATTTTTCTTGGATTTTCTTTTTCTGCATCTATCCAAACTCCAGTAAATCCATCAACTCTTTGTCCATCAACTCCATAATCTTTAAGCGTTAAAATTACCGATTCTTCAAGAAGCCTTAAATATTTATGAATGTCTGAAAAAAAATAATCTAAATCTAAAATTGGATAAACAACTAATTGACCAGGGCCATGGTAAGTAATGTCTCCCCCTCGGTTGATTTTATAAAAAGAAATATTCTTTTCTTTTCTTTTTGGGCCATCAATAAGAAGGTTTTTAAAATCTCCGCTTTTTCCAAGAGTATAAACATGGGGATGCTCACAAAAAATTAAATGGTTTTTAGTGGCTACCTTGTTTTCAGGAAACTTTCTATTTTTAATTTTCAACTGGACCGAACTGTCAAATAACTTAGTTTGATAATCCCAACATTCTTTATAGTCTATCAGTCCTAAATCCTGTAATTCAACCTGGGGTTGGTTCATATCTTGGCTAATTCGGCCTTTAAAAAGTTAATTACTTCAACTTCAACATCGTCAACTTTATAAAGTTCTGCTAAATAAACTGATATCCAATCTCCCAATAAAACGTGGTAAAAAGATTGTGCAAGCAAGGAATCCCCTTTTGCAGTAAACTCTAAGACAGTAGAGGTATGTTTTTTGAAAATATCTTTACAAATATTTATTCTTACAGAGCTGCGAGGGTGCTCATAAGAAGATCTGAAAATTATTACCGCATACTCCTCTTTTCCGCCAGCCCAACCTACGAGTTCATTGTGGTTCATTTCAGGAAAAACATGCGCCCATCCCAAAGCTTTAGAATTTTCGTTAATCTGCTGCTTAAATCTTATTATAACTCCCTCCATTGAAGATTCGGAGTAGGTAACAAATGTTTTGTTTTGTAATGCTAATGCTGTTTTCTTAGCAGTTGATATTATATCCTCAACCTCGTTATTAAGAAGAGTCACAGCTGCCTTGGTGTCGTTAACGTAATCGTTGTTTATAAATCCATAATGATTAAAAAGAAATAGTTGCTGAATTACAGAATATGTAAGCATGGCTCTTGGTGAAAAAGCTTTTGGCAAAATTAACAGGTTGTAATTATTTTCTTTGGCAATTTCAGCTAGTTTTCCCCCGTTAGTTATACAAGCAATTTCAGCATTTGCTTGCTGAGCTAATTTAAGTGCTTCAAGAGTTTCTTCAGTATTTCCAGAAAAACTCGAAACAATTACTAAAGTATTTTCATTAACAAACTTTGGTAGGGTATAGTCGTTGTTAATAGTAGTTGGTATTTTGAGTTGATCGGCTACTATTTGAGTTGCGATTTTTCCCCCAATACCAGAGCCTCCTAGCCCCGTAATTACGATATTATAAATAGGGTTTTTAGAAGGGTTCAAATTGGCTTTTCCTCCAATTTCTAATGCTTCTGATAATTGTGCTGTAAATTGTTTTACTAGTCTTCTCATTTTTATTTTTTATATAGTTGCTATACACTTTAATTCTATTGCAATTGGGGTAGGTAAAGAGTCAATGGCAACGGTTGTTCTACAAGGTTGGTTTTCTTTGAAGTAGGTGGCGTAAATCTCATTAAATTGTTTAAAATCTCTTTTCATATCTACTAAAAACACGGTAATATCTACTAATTTGTCCCAGGAAGATCCACTTTCCTCTAAAATAGTTTTAACATTCTGAAAAACACTGTGACATTGAGCTTCAAAATCAAATGTTTTAAAATTCCCATTGTGATCCAGTTCTAACCCTGGAACAAAAGAGTCGTTGGCGTCTGAATTTGCTTTTCTTGGTCCTACTCCAGAAAGAAATAATAGATTGCCTACTTTTCTAGCATGTGGATATAGCCCTACTGGTTTAGGAGCTTTTTCGGAACTTATTTGAGATGAATCCATAAAATTTTTAATAATTATCGTCGAAATTAGTCATAACTTATACATACATTGGTAGTTTCGGTGAAAAAGTTCAACGCGTAGCTTCCTCCCTCTCTACCAACTCCAGATTCTTTCATTCCTCCAAATGGAGTTCTAAGGTCTCTTACCAACCAGCAATTTATCCATACAATTCCTGAATCAAGCTGTAAAGACATTCTATTTGCCCTTTTTAAATCAGAGGTCCAAACCATACTACACAAACCGTACTTGGTGCTATTTGCAAAATTTAAAACCTCTTGCTCAGTATCAAAAGGAGTTAAAGTTACAACGGGTCCAAAAATTTCTTCTTGATTTGTTGGGCAATCATAACTAAGTCCTTCAAAAACAGTTGGCTCAATAAAATATCCATTAGCACACCTTCCTTTGGGCGTGACTTTATTTCCTCCAGATAATAAAATTCCACCATCTATTTTAGCAATTTCAATATGCTGTAGCACTTTTTCCATATGTTGCTTAGAAACCAAAGCGCCAATTTTTGAAGTTTTTTCTAATGGATCTCCAATGGTTAAATTCTTTACTTTTTTAATGAATTTTTCTTTAAAACTTTTATAAATTTTTCTTTCAATAAAAATTCTTGAGCCACATAAACAAATTTGACCTTGATTCGAAAATGAGCTTAAAACAGAACTGGAAACTGCTTTTTCTAGGTCACAATCTGCGAAAATAATATTTGGATTTTTTCCTCCTAATTCCAAACTTAATTTTTTAAACATCGGTGCTGCTACTTCAGCAATTTTTTGACCAGTTAATGTTCCTCCAGTAAAGGAAATAGCTTTTATATTTGGATGTTTAGTGATCTGGTAACCTACTTTTGGTCCTAACCCGTGAACAATGTTTAAAACTCCCTTAGGCAAACCAGCATCTATACATATTTTTGAAAATAAAAAAGCAGTCATTGGGGTAATCTCCGAAGGCTTTGCAACCACAGTATTTCCGGCAGCTAAAGCCGGAGCAATTTTCCAAGTGAATAAGTACAGAGGAAGGTTCCATGGAGAGATACAACCTACAACACCAATAGGCTTTCTTAATGTATAATTAATAGCCACTTGACTCATTTGATGACTTTCAGAATTTTCATGCAAAATAGCACTAGCAAAAAAAGACATATTAGTAGCCGCTCTCGGTATATCTACTCTCTTTGCAAGAGCCAAGGGTTTACCGTTATCTACAGACTCTGCAAAAGCTAAATCATCTTGTCTTTCTAATATTAAATCAGCTATTTTTTGTAAAACAACAGATCTTTCTTTGATTGTTGAACTACTCCATTTTGGAAATGCATCTTTGGCAGCTTGCTGGGCGTTTTCTACATCCTCTTTGGTTGAGTCTGGAATTAAACTATAAACTTCCCCTATGGAGGGGTTGTAATTATCTAACCACTCCTTCTTTAAAGGATCTATAAGTTCTCCATTGATGTAGTTGAATATTTTCTCCATTTCTATTGACAACGACTATATGCACGTTGAAATTTTTTTTGTTCTGACTCGCTACTTTCCAATTCGTTTAAAATATCAATATATAAAATATTACAAGAGTCCGTCCAAAAATTAATCTCTACTTCTTCCTGAGCTCTATGTAACTGAGTGTAGCAATTGCATAATTTTTCTGCAAGAGGATGTTTCCCCTGACAAGAAAAAAATAAAAATGTGCATATTATTATAGCAAAGAAATATTTCATACAATTTAAAATTAGTTATAAAATTCAGGTTTATACTTAATAATTGTAATCAAATTAGAAACCAAGTCTTGCGATAAAATTGTTTTTAAAATCAAGGTAGATGGATCGTATAGAAGTTCTTTATGAATTACTCTTATGTTTTCTTTGTATTCGTCTGTAAAAGTTACGTTTCCCCACTCATCGTAATCGTACCTAAATTCTTTTATTGGTGTTTCATTGTCATTAACAAAGTATTGTATTGACTTTAAAAACCCTTTGTCGTTGTATTGGTATTTTTCATATTTAGTCTTGTTGGATATTAATAGTCTAGTATGAATTCTCGATAAATAATTATAACTGTCGTAATGGTAAATTTGTTTTTGATAGGGTCTGCCATTACTATTAAGAGTTGTGATTTCTAGTGTAGAGTCTTTTTCTTGGTAATTATAACTTTCTTCGAATATTACATACTTTTCATCTAACTTGAAATTCATTTTACTTTTTGAAGCGTTTTTTTCCCTAGAGTAAGTCTTGTTAATTAATTTTCCTTGATCATTATAGTCTTTACTATAAGAATAAAAGCCATAGGAATCACTCACCCGCAAAATGGTATTTTCGTTTTTTTGATTGTACTCATAAAAAGTGAATGTTGTATCGGATTTGCTTTTGACCCTAGAAGAAAAATAATGAATAATTAAATTGCCTTTTTCATTAAAAATATAGGCTTCTTTTTTACCAGAGCTTTTTATAGAGCCAAGTTCTTTTTTAGAAGAAATTGTTCCTGTAATAGATTTTAGTTTAACAGATCTAATGTATTTTTGATTAAAAAAAGGATTAGCTGTGAAAATTTGGCCTGACTCATTATTAATCATTTGAGAAAATGATTGACTTATAGAAAAACAAAATAACAGTAAAATAAATCTGATCATATCTCCAAACTTACAGCTTCTTTAATTGATAAAACAGCAGGCATACAAAATTTTTCATTGCAAATAAATATATTTTTTTTGTTGGGTTTGTACTTTTCTTTAAAAATCGTCAAATCTGAGTTTTTTTCTAACAAATACACATCGTCTAATGGCTCTTTTTGATGATAAAGTTCCAACAACTCCTCAACTGAAAACCCAATAAGAATATATTGTTTTTTAGGACTATTTAATTCCCGAGATAAAAGCATCCAATTTGTGAAATTAGAAGGGGACTTTTCTGCATTTAATCCTATAACTGAAAGCATATCTTTACAAATTTTGAGAAATGATTTGTCATAAGTGATTTTATAAATCTCATGCAAATTACTAGCCATTACAGAGTTACTCGACGGAATCACTTGGTCTTCAATCTCGAAAACTTCTTTAAAAAGTGTTTGTTCGCTAGAGAGTTTAAATAAACTTTTGTCTTTTACCCAAAATTTAGAAATCGTAGCTTCTATCCAGTGAGCACTTAATTTAAACCAATAGCTGGAGTTTTTAATTTTACCGATTTTAATTGTTGCCGAAATTACCCAAGCGTAATCCTCCAATGTCCCCTCAATAATATTATCTACATAAACTAATCTATTGCATTGGTATTTGTTATTGGTAAATCGTTTTAAAACTATATGTAGAAGGTTTTCTGCTTTGTCTAGCCAACCTGTATTTTTATAAGCAATTGAACTGTCTAAAAGTCCAATTACCATCATGCAATTCCAACTGCAAATTGCCTTTTTATCAATAGCTGGAAAACTCTTCCTCTTCCTGATTTTTTCAAGTTTAGAAATGGTTTTTTTCGCTATTTCACTATTCTCATATTTTATTCTGTGCATATGCCAAGTGTTTTCCCACAGCATATCCTGAGTCATATTGAAGTTGGATTGGCAATAGTTTTGTTCTTGATGAGATAGATTTTCTTCTATTTCAGATTTTTTAAAGACATAGTACGCCCCTTCCCCGTCTTTATTATCTGCATCTATAGAAGCGGGAAACAGTTGTTGGTTTTTCGAACTAAATTCTAACCAATATTCGATAGTTTTTCGAACTAAAAACTCATATTTAATATCATTATTGAGAAGGTCAAAAACTGAAAAAACACTTATCATTTGAGCGTTGTCGTAAAGCATTTTTTCAAAATGTGGAATATTCCATTTTTGATCTACACAATATCTAAAAAACCCACCTTCTAGGTGGTCAAACAATCCTCTTTGAGCTATTTTTTCAAGGGTTAAATTCGTAAAAATGCTCCAATCTTTAGATTTGCCTAATAAGATAGAAAAGTACAATACTGTTGGCAGGGGAAACTTTTGGTTAGAATTTATTCCGCCATTTTTAATATCTAAAAAGTAACTCCATTCGCTAAAAGAACCTATAAAATTAAAATCCCCTTTTTTAGTCTTTTGTGACAATTCTAGACTGTGTTGCAGATACTGCCTAGAGAAATCTACAAGACTTTCTGGATGCTGATCGTGCAAATTTCTAAACCTATTAAGTAATTGCATCCATTCTATGGGGTTGAAATAAGTTCCAGCATAAAGCGGTTTTCCATCTGGCATTAAAATACAATTCAAAGGCCAGCCTCCATTTCCTTTAGTTTCCATTATAAAATCCATATAAGCATTGTCAACATCTGGATGCTCTTCTCTATCTACTTTGATAGAGATAAAATGCTCGTTCATAAGACTTGCAATCTGATGGTTACTAAATGTTTCTTTTTCCATAACATGACACCAATGACATGCAGAATAACCAATGCTAAGAATGATTAACTTATTTTCAATTAAAGCAGTTTCTAGGGTTTTATCTGACCATGTTTTCCAATGAATTGGATTTTGAGCATGGTGTTTTAAATAAGCACTATTTGAGGCATTTAATTCATTCATTATTGTAATTATCTAATAGCTCTTTAAGGTCTGACAAGATTTGGCTTTTAAGATGGGGAGGGGATATTATTTTACAATCTTTCCCAAAACCCAGGAGTAGCATTTTAAGCTCATAGGTGATTAATAAATGGAAAGAGAAAATATGGTTCCCATTTGGTTTTATTTCCTTGATTTCTTGAGAATGGTGAATAGGTTGAGATTCTAAATATTTGGATAAAATTGGCTTAGTTTCAATTATGATTTCATCTGGGAGTTCATTGAAAACAGTTATGCCTATAGAGTGTTTAAAGTAATTGTCTGGTGAAAATAATGAATCAACAGTGAATTTTTGCTCTAGAACAATTGGGTCATAAATTCTATCTAATCCAAAAGTTATGACTTTGTCTTTAAGCTCGCTTTTTCCTGTTAAATACCATCTATTCCTATATTCTTTTAAAAGATATGGATGCACCCTTCTCACTGTTTTTTCGTTCTTAGAATAATTGAAATAATTGAATTGAACAGTTTTTTTATTTTTTATTGCCTCTAAAAAAAGTTCTAAATTCTCATTGCCCCTAACAGTAGGTAGAGATTCAAATTGAATGACTTCTTCTTCTTGAGAAATACTTTTTGAAGAACTTATAGCTCGATCTAGAATTTTTTGAATTGCAAATTCATATTGGCTAAAAAGACTTGTATTTTTAAATTGGTGAAGTATGGTAGAAGCTGCTTTTATTGCATTGACATCTTTTTCTGTCAATGGCACATCGTCCATTGAGAAGTTTTTCTCAGTGTAAAAATAACCTCTGTTTCTTTTACTATATGCAATTGGAGCATCGTGTTCCATTCGCATTGAAAATAAATCTTTTTCAATTGTAGAATCACAAATATGTGTTCCGTCACTACTGCCAAAAATCTCATCCTCACAAAGTTGCCTTAAGTCTCTTTTACTTGGAAAAGGAATGTATTCATTTCGAATAGCTCTATCAATAATTCGGTACCTTAATAATGCGTTTTTAATTGCTGGCATAAATCAAAATTGAAAATAAATAAATGGTTGTAAACTTGTGGAGGCAATTTGGTACATAAAAAATACAGCAACAAAACAAACCAACAACTGTACTAAAACATGAGAATTCGAAAATTTGTTGCGATACCAAAATTTCCATTTTTCCGGAATAAAATGGATTAAAAAGCCTAATATTATTACTAAAAAAACATTGCTATATACCGCCAAAACCTCCGAAATTAAATTCCATTTAAAGTTGAAAAACAACTGATTTAAAATCTCGTTTGCAGAAAACCATTCTGAAATTATATTGTGCCCTTCATCCATTTGATCCCAAGAATTATTAGAGCCTGTTCTAAACCAAATCCTTGTAAATGTCACAAAATTAAAAGTAATTATTACCCCCAAAATTTTATTCCACCACTTAGATTTATTTTTCCAAGGACTAGCTTTTTTCCAAAGTTTATAAACTACAATCCCCATGCCATTTAACCCCCCCCAAAGAACAAAATTCCAACTTGCTCCATGCCATAATCCACCAATTAACATGGTAAGCATAATATTAATATTGGTTAAATACCATTTAT
>TARA_B110000027_G_scaffold113751_1_pt1 | contig 12517 bp, 16 predicted proteins | sample TARA_B110000027 | Tara Oceans TARA_B110000027 (sample SAMEA4397101) | marine metagenome | biome: Polar Biome; feature: [SRF] surface water layer (ENVO:00010504); material: water (ENVO:00002006), including particulate matter (ENVO:01000060) such as... | depth 5 m
TATAAATATATCCCAGAAACTAAAGGGAAATCACTAGAAGAAATTGAACAGTTTTGGGAAGTATAGTCTTAAAAAGTATTCATAAATATCGAACTCCAAAAATCAATGATATTTTACGATATATCTTATAGATAAACAAGAACTTATCTAAAATAAAACGGGACAAATCTCAAAAAATATGAGTTTGTCCTGATGTATTGGTGTTAATGCGCTGTATATATCGTGCTCTATTAAAACGTAACTTTAGTTTCCAGTAACTTAACTTTTAGAACACAATATAACCAGTCTACAGTTATCTTTTTATACCTCCCGAGCAACCTTTGGAGCAACCCTAAAAACCAAAAAACACGTAAGTCATTGTTTATAAATGAGTTACGGGATAATTTTGTGGAGTCAAAGGGAGTGAAGTCGAACTATTTTGTGGAGGATTTAATCGAAATGAATCGTATACAATAAATTTTCACAGCCTAGCCTTGGTGTGTGTTTAGTAACTACTTTTATAGCACTCTTAGCCGAATAAATAAGCCCCACAACAATAGCTATTACAAAGAATGCAATCAGATAATAATTTGTTGACTTGCTTTGTGTGTCACTATTTTTAACATCTCTTGGATTTCCAGCATTTTCATTGGTAGCGGGTAATTTATTATTATCCATAATAAAGAGGAATATCTTAAAAATTAAGTTTTAATTTATTTTATAAAAATCGATATGTGATTCCTCAAATAGGGTTTCACATTTTTCATCTTCAATTTCTGGACAATAACTAATTTTTAAGCTTATTTCGAATTCTATTCCTTTTTTTATTTTAACATTAACGGTTCTGTCAAAAATGAAATTTGTAGGTACATTATTATAATTTCTATGGGTTTCTCTATATACCTCAATACTTTTTTCAAATACCGGAACTAAAAAATTATCCTGATCAAGAGAATGAATTTTATATACCATTACGGCTTGCCCCCCAGGATATCCATAACGATAATTGGTGTTTAAATATTCTTTATCTTTGATTTGGACAAGTTCGTAGTTAACAGGATGTCCCCATTGACCTCCATTAATAGTATCTGACACACTGCCTTTTTCGACAACCAGACTGCCATAGCAGTTTCTGCAAAATTTACTTTCAATTTCTTTAAAACATATGTCAGATTTTTGCTGAGCGTTGGTATGAAATAGACCGAATATTAATATTACTACCAGTGGTTTATAATTCATTTTTGTATTTAATTTTTGTGGTATTTATCCTGCAATATCTAATAAAATAAAAGCTTACATCTGTCACTAAACCTTACCTTTTTCTAATTTACCAAAATTATCTTTAGGATTGAGCCATGGGTTTTTCTCTGAAATAACATACTTTTTTTTCTCCTTTTTTTCTGTTCCTAGAGGTATTCGAATAATTTTATTTGAAATGAGATTTTTAAGATATTGTATCACTTATTGTATTTTTAATTTGTTATAAATTTAATCAAAAAATATTCCTAAAAATGAAATATTTCATTTTGAAATAATTTCGGGAATATTAATATTATTATGAGAGTGTTAAATTCATTTATGTAATTTATTTTTCATTTTTTTATCCTATAAATTCCCCAAAAGCATAAGAGCTCACATCAATATCAAAATATCTGCCAGTCCATATGGCCTCAGATTTTGAGAGTCTGTAGACATCTCCTTGATTCCATCTTCCTGATACATGGTTTGTTATAACATCATTTATGAGTACACGTTTACCAGGTTTGAGGTCTTTTGGTACTATATAAGCAGCAAAAGGGCTAAAGAACTTCGAAGGGTTTCTAGAAGTCCAATTAACTAGAGTTTTGTATCTTGATTTACGATAATAATGGTCCTCTCTAAAATCTCCTAAGGTTATTATTTTTCCTGTTAACTTGTCTTTCACCTTCTTGTATTTAATTTTGAACTCATCACTCACTTCTGCTCTTAGTTCATTTAATGTTAACCCCATTTCTTTAGCTGCAGTAATAGCTGTCTCACCACGGATTGTCCTTATTACCCTAAGGCCATCACTCATCTCATTAAAAGACTTATCTTTAAGGATTTTAATGTACTTACAGTCAGGACACTCATCAAGTGTGTTATCATAAATGAAGTTACACTCTTTACAGCTTAGCTCACCTTTCTTTGTTTTTGATTGAGCGTTAGCACTAAATATTTCTAAAAGTCTTTTGAACAGCATTAATGAATTATTTTAACGTTATCTTGATTTAAATTTACCTTCAAACAAGCCTGAGGGTCATTCTTGATTAGTTTTACTAAGTCAGGATCATTGAGACTATCTGTGTCATGGATTGTTTTGTTGCACTCAATGCATATTTTGCTTCTATCCCCATTTTTTTTCATAGCGTTCCATTTTACATGAATAGGGCAGTGCAAGCGTTTTACAAACTTTCCAGTGTCAGTATAAATCTCTTTTGTGGATGGTTTTATTTTCATTTTTCTTTAATAGAGTACATTAGATTTTTGATATATCTTCAAATTTTTTCAACTTTATTTGTAGATTCTTCCAATAATTCAGCAATAATTATTGCTGGTACTTCTTGTTCATTGATTAACCTTTGAAATGCTATATTAACATTTCTAGTTGTATTGTAATGACGTGTTATTTGATTTTCAATTTCTCCCTTATACAGAAGTGGAATTAATAAATCTGTTTTGACTACATACTCAACATAGTTATTATCAACGTTTATTAAAACATTTCCATTATTTAATAAATTATTAAAATGCGTTGCTAAAATAAAAATGTCAGAGGTTAACTCTTCATCAAATGTATCAAGCACTTTTACCCGGCAATTAAATTTGTTTTCAAATATTGCGTAATAGAATGCAAAAGATTTGTCATCATTTATTTGAAAAAAAGATTCGATATATCTATCTTTTTCAAATACCCCAGATTGATCTTCTTGATTTTCGTGATGTTTCTTTAAATCGTTCCATACCATTTCCTCTTGTTTTTTAAATGTTAATGATAAGCGATAAACTCTTTTTAAGTAAGCTATTATTTTTCTCATAATTTTATTCTGGTTTTTGATGCGATATGCTATAAATCAGTCTACCACTTTATTTAATCATCAATAAGTATTTCTTTAGCTTCATCTAGACAATCTAACATTTCACATCGATTGAGCAGTTCAGATATTGTTGCTTTCCAAGCTTGAACAATGGAAATTCTATTTACAGAACTTCCTGTGATTGCGGGTATTGATATTTTATCAGTCATTAAAAACCCAAAACTTTCCACTCTATCAATAATTCCTTTCTTTGCTTCAAATAATAGCTGAAGTGTTTTATTCTTCATATCGTTTCTTCCTAGATGGTTTAATTTTTTCTCCTCAATGTATATTACAGCAAATGTTTTAGCAATTTTATTAAACGAATTACCTCTCTTTATAAATGTTGTGATTCCCATATCTATTTATTTTTATTTTGATTAGCTGATTTTAATAGTAAAATGCCTGGTAAAAAACTAAGAATCCCGACGCCAATTATTGCGCCAAATGTTTCTGCTGCATCTTTGCCCAGATTAGGGTAGTTGCCAAGTGTAATTAATCCAAGGATTATTAATCCGATTCCGATAATTGTTTTCATGTTTTTTTAGTTTTAATTTTGTTTGTATACTTATTAATACGAGAATATTAAAAAGGTAACCATTGATTTGTTTTTAAATTGAAAAAAGGTTCAGATTATTTTATCTAAAAAACATTGTCGCATTTATCAATAATGTACGCTCTCATTTGCATCAAAGCTGGAAGAAATGTGGCGTACTCAAAAAGATCTGTACTAGTTCCTGGATTAGCCTCTAAAGGTTGCTCATAAAAAAGCCTATATACGCTAAGTAGCAAATAACTATTTTCATCATCATTGTAAAAACTAAGCAATTCTGATAAGTAAAGACTAAAACGATTATTGACAAAGTTTGCCATTTCATCAGTATTCATGTTGAGTTTATAAGTTCTTAATTGTTGAAATAGTTTTTCAAAAAAAATAGCACTTACCTGCTCATATTTATTTGGATGAAGTGTCTGGTATTGTTGTAGCGCTATCAAGGAATTAAACAATAGTACTTCTGCACTCCCTTGATGTGATACCTCTTTGTAGTGTTTCTTAATTTCAACAATACCATCAAAGGCAATCAAAAAAAGTTTATCACCATCAGATTGTTGTTTTTTATGCTCTGCCGATTTAAATAAGTTAAATACTCCCATAATAATTGTTTTAATATTAATAATTGTTTACATCTATTAATACATAAAAACAAAAAAGGTAACCATCTAAACAAAAAATAATTTTTAAATCCTTATTTTGAGATTTTTGAAAGTAGGAGAGAAGACTACTCTTTGGTAGTTTTTTAAGACACTACTGAGAGTTTAGTAGTAGATAAGATTTTCATGAAATAATTTACACCGATCGGTTATTGTACTTATTCCAACAATACAAAACCTGCCCAAAAGTAAGGTGAATATTTTTCTTTCATTGTAGATTGTGCAGTTTGAAATGCTTTGTGTATAGATTTACCTTTAAAACATTCTTCATAGAAGATATCAAAAAGTTCTGCAGTTTGTGCGTCTGGCACTTTCCATAAACTCATGATGATATTTTTAACTCCTGCCATTTTGAAAGCACGCTGTAAGCCGAAAACACCTTCGCTACCTTGCACTTTTCCTAAACCAGTTTCACAAGCACTTAACACCACCAATTCACAGGCACTTAAATCTAGGTTTGAGATTTCACTTGCTGTCAAAATACCATCCTCTTTATTTTGATTATCATTGGGTTTCCCCCAAAATTTGTTAGCACCTGCGAATAAAAGACCTGAACGCATCATAGGATCATTTGCCCTCTTATAAATTTCACGTTTGCCTTCTACTACTAACATACCTTGCGAAATATCCTTTTCTTGATCTGGGAAAAAGAAACCGTGTGTTGCTAGATGTAATACAAAGGGTTGTGTTTTGCCGTCTAACTTTTTAATACTTGTTTCAGTAGCTAGACGTTCTGTAAATGGTGTGGTCTTAAACCCGTTTTGTGTAGCACTTAAAGTGATACTTTCTATTTCTTTATTGGTACCATTTAAATAGCTAAAATTCTTGATACCACTTCTAGTTGCTAAATCACTGTAAATAGTATCATTTAGGGATCTAGCGTCTGAACTTACAGACTCTTTACTTTTATTATAATCTATACCGCCGTACAAAAGTATTTCGATACTACTTTTATTTAATTTCGAAGGCTTGAAGCCAATCAACTCTGAAGGTGAACTAAGAATGTGAACATTATATTTTTCTCCAAAGGTTTGTTGGTCAGATATAGGTAGCGCAGAAAAATCTACTTGATGTCCAAGACCTGATAGTGATAGATAAATAGTCTTGATATTCTTTAATTCTTTCTCTAAGGGTTTTAAGAATAAATCACTAATGCTTTTACCTATATACTGTTGATTGATTTGAGTACTATCTGATTGTTTTTTTGTTTTTAATATTAATTGTTCTAATTGTTGTTCCTCAAATAGTTGAATGAATTTAGGTGTTTTAAAATTATTCTTAATAATAAAAGCTCCATATTTAAAACTTTCATCTCGGTATTCAATTGAAACTAGATAGATGATTATTTCTTTATTTTTTAAACTAGATTTTAAATTTAACCATGAAGGAGATATTTGTTTTTTAAAATTTTTAAAAGGGACTTGTTTTGTTAGCAACTCTTTTTCTATTTGCTCTGTTTCAAATTTTATTGATTTAAATTTTTTAGATCTTTTATAAGACGGCAATTCTTTTTCTTCATAAAGTTTTGCTTTATTAGACATTAATATTTGATATTTAGATTTTAGAGTTTTGTTTGTTGATTTTACTATTGTGTTTTTTAGAAAACTTAAATTGTTTAGTGATGAATTTTTTATTAATAATTCATAATTAAATACGCTAGTATTAAGTTTTGGATAATAATTAGGAAAGTCATGTATAAAACTCAACGATGATTTAAATCCTAAATTTGTTCTATTAGAATTCATAAAAGTCAAAATTTCACTTTCAGACATATTATAAATACTCTCTAAAGTCAAAGTATAATCGATAGAGATAGACTTTTGGAAATAAAATGATGCTTTATCGAATGATTTTGCATTTCTGTGATAATCACCCAGTATTCCATTAACGTTAAATTTTGATTTTCTATCAGAATTCTCCTGATTTTCCAAAATCATTTGAGTATAATGTATAGCCTTTGTGTAATTTTTATTTTTAAAATAAAAATTTCCAATTTCGATTAGCAGAAAATTAAAATCTCTACTACCTACACCCAAGTTTTCTTTTTGAATTTCTATTAGTTCTAAATACAAAATTTCCGCTCTTGAAAAATCTTGAACATCTGCATAATATTTTGATAACTTTTGTAATAGGTTAAGATAGTCCTGGTGATTGGTATTTAAAAGAAGTTTATAAATATTTAATGCTTTGTTGTAGTAAGAATTTGTCTTGGAAGGAATATTAATTTCATTGTAAAAATCACCTAGGCTCACATGAATATTAGCATATTCGATGCTTTGTTCTTGATGTATTCCTTTGATAATTCTTGAAACTTTAAGAAGTACTTGTTCTGCTAATCTATTTTTACCTTGACTTAAAAAAATATTTGACAATTGTTCTAGTGTGGAAAGATAATAGAAGTGTTTTTCTCCAAATGTTCTTTTAGTCAGAGCAAGTACTTCACTTGTAATTGATTCTGACAGTTTATATGTACCCTCACTAATATAAAATATTGCCAAATTGTTGAGATCTACTAAATAATTTAAACTAGTTTCACCATATACCTTTTTACTACAGTTTGCAATTTCTCTTATTAGTTTTATTTCTTCAATATTAGCCACTTGATTATACCTGTCAAATTTTAATTTCGAATTCAATAAATTAAGGTAATCTCTTGTGTTTTTGTTAAGAACTTTTTTAGAAATTTTAAAATACTTTTTGAAATAAAACTGGTAGAGATCATATTTGTCTGTTTCAAGATACAAGTCTGCTAAATTATCTAAAGTTTTAGCATAATTAGGATTGTTTTTATTCAGTGTTTTTTCAGCAATTTCTAAATTATATAATAAAACCTTTTCTGCTTCAGAGTATTCGCCTGCAGAACAAAATAAACCTCCTAATGTATTTCGAATTTGAATTCCCTCAATACTTTCAACTCCATAATACTTTTCTATTAATTTTTTATTTGCTGTTGTATATTCTAGTGATTTTTTAAAATCATTAAAAATAATATACAGTCCAGATATATATCCTTGGATGTTAATTTTATCTTCAATACTTATCTTGTTTTCTGAAATTTGAATAGCTTTAAGAAGAAAGTCCAAACTTGTGTCATATAAACCTTCATTGTAAAGTTTTACGCCATTCTCAATTAATGAAATATAATCATTATTAGTTGAAGCAAACTTTAGTGCCTTGTCATACTGTTTTTTATCCGTATAGATATAGGTTGAGTCAATCGTAATTTGTGCATTAACAATTGAAGTGGTAATAAGGGTTATTAAGAGAGACTTTTTAAAAAAACTATGCATTTATTGTAATAGGGTTCTATCTTTATTTTTTAATTAAATTTTTATACTTAAGTGCATTGCTATCATCATTCATATTTGAATACGACATAAATAAACTGCTATAAAACTCTGGCAATAATTTTTCATACTCACTTTTACTAAAAAACTTATCTATTATTTTAATACATTCTTCACCATTTAAAATTATATTTTTTAATGTATTTTCCTTATTATCCTGATAGTAATAATTTTGACGAGCGTAATGTTTGTATAAGAGATAGTTAATTTGCAGATACAATTGTGGGTTATTTAATTTGGTTTGTAGGTATTTTCTTTTGAATAATTTTAAGACATTTTCATAACCAAGTAAATCTTCTTTCCATCTGTGTGCGTAAGCGTAATTAAAATCAAAATTTAAGATTGCCTTTTCCCTATTAATATCAATATATTCATCTGCATATCTTTCAGCATTGTCAAGATTGAAGTTTTTTTCATACTCAATATATGATAGAGTGTAAACTGTATCTGAGTAATAAGTATTATTTCCTAAATCATTTTCTTTATTTATTGAGTAAAGCTTTTGATAATAAATATAGGCCTTGTCAAATTCCTTATTTTCCAAATATCCTGATGCCAAAAAATAATAATTTTTAATAATTTTAAGATAGTTTTTTTTCGTTGATTTATCCCAAATCGCAATAGATTCCTCGAAATTTGTGGCATTAAAATTTCCAAGCTTTACATTTAAAACACCTTTAGCATATAAATAATTTGCAAATAGTGTGTCTTTTGTAGTAACATTTTTATTCATTTCATTTTCAGATAATTGACTGAAATATGCTGCTTTTTCAAAATCTCTCTTATTAATATTTGAAATGATTGAATCAGTAAATTGTTCCAATTTTTGTGAGTGCATAATATCTGTAAAACAGACAATAGCAATTAATGTTATAATTAAATATCTCATCATTACATTTTTAATTTTTTCCAAATAGCCTCAGCCTTATCTTCCATATCAGCATGATAATACGCAATAGCTAAAATACGTTGGGCATCTTTTGTGTTTCGTTGGTTTATCGGGAGTCTATCAATGGTACCAATAGCGAGGTAATAATTCTCTAATAAATCATATACGCAGGCTAAATTAATATAACCTTTAGTGTAATTAGGGTCTAAACTAATAGCTTTGTCAAAATCTCTCTGTGCACTTTTTAATAACTGGTGCATCGTATCACTATTGTCATCTAACCCTCTAGTAACTTCTTGATTTAAACGGCTATTTATGTCAACTTCTAGAGGGTATTTAAAGCGTTTCTTGAACTTATAATCTTCACTAGTATCAACTTTATACAACAAAGCCTTTCTAGTTTTTGCCACTCCCAAGTTATTGTAATTCTCTCTAGACGGAAAAATTCTATTTAAGGATTCAAAGCATTCAATAGCTTTATCATAATCCTCATTTTTATTTGCCTCAATTCCTTCTAAAAAGGTATTATAAAGTTGATTCACTTTTTTTTGAGCCATAAGATTAATGTCTTTACGCTCTCGTTTAGTTGGATAGCCATTATTTGTATCTCTTAAATTATAGTACGCATATATAGCATCTAACAATTTTGGATACATATTAAATGGTTTATAACCGGCAATACATGCATAAAACAATCCTTTTTGATCTGCTTCTATTTCTATGGCTAGCTTTTGTGCTTTTGTTTTTGAAAGTAATTTTAATTTATCACTTAGTTCAGTATTATTCTTACTAATAGCGAAAGCAAAATCTGTACAAAAGGTGTGGTCTGTGTAATAATGTGCCAATTCATGGGCAATTACTACAGAGAGTGCATTAGTACTATTTTCTCCTAAACTATTACAAATAGATAGTAAACCCTTATCTAAACTAATTGTAGGAATTGGTGACGGGTAATAAATTGCTGGAGAATCTTGATTTTCTATAATTTTTAATTTAGGTGGCGTTTTAGCATTACCATAGGCCAAAACAAGATTATTAAAAACATCCTTAGCAGCTTTTTCTGTAGTTGCATTCCTTTGTCCAAATATAAGATTTGAAATCATGAAAATTAACAAGAACAAATTAAATGGTCTACTCATAATTAAATATTATTTTTTCTAATTCTTCTATAATTGTTTTATCAGTTTCCAATTTTAAAACTTCATCATTCTCAGTTTGTATAAGTGAATAAAACTCGTTGTTTCGCTCTAAATAAAAGTTGTTTTTTGATGTGTTTATAATTCTGTATTTAAAGTTTTTATTCTTTGTAGCCAAAGAATCCCCAGTAATAGTAACAGTGTTATTGGAAAACTGATACGTAATTTCTTGGTTTTTGTAAGCCCCACTCTTTGATAAATAATTGGTAACTGTTATTGAATCTCTTTTGGAAATATCTGTAAAACCAATACCTTGATTTGATAGTACAACAACATTGTTTTTTTGCACAAAACCATCAACAAGTTGAGGTGTTATGTTATTATCAAAAGATTTTAAGTAGAAAAGCCCTGCCGCTATGACAACTACTGCAGCAACTGCATATTTAGCCCAGGAAAGAGAAATGATTTTAGTTTCTTTTTTTGACGCTAGACTTTTATTGGGGCTAAGTTGAACTACTGGCACTTCATCTTCTTCAATTAACTCATTATCCCATTTCTGAAACATTTTCTTTAAGTCCTCACGTCTTTTTTCTTCAATAACATCCTCAAGGGTTTTTAGAAATATAACTTGCTCTTTAAACAACGAGTTTTTTGTTGTTAATAATTGTTCTGTACCAAATAAATTTTTACCAAGCACATAAGACTCTGCAAGTTCTAATATAAAGTCTCTATAAATGTTTTCAAGTATTGAATTGATATTATCACTATCTATAGTTTTAATTTTTAAACTATTTATTAGGTTTATAAGGTTGTTTGATGATTTCTTATCTGTCTCAAAATCAAGTAAATTCTTTGTAAATGATTCCCAAAAATCTTCAGATATATTTTTAGAATTAAAACTACTATCTTTTTCAAGCACTGGCAGTAATAGATCTTGAACTATTTTAATAGTGTTTATCATATTTAATTATTCAGATTTTTAAGAGTTAATTCTGTCAATCTTTTTTTACATCTAGATTTTTGATGTTTTGTGTAATCAGAACTTTTGTAATCAAAATACTCTGTTAATTCATCTAATGCCCCTCTTGTATTTTTAAAACCAAAATACATAGTTAGTAATTTATAACAACGACTCCCAGAATCTTTTAATATTTTGAGAGCAATTTTCAAAGCTATCCCCTGGGGTGTAGATGCTAATTTTATTTCGTCTAGAGTATCAAACTTAGAATCACTAACTATATCTAGGGGTGCAGTTAATGTGTTGGCTTTAACAGTTTCATAGTCCAATTTTTTTGTTCTCTTACCTGCTTTTAAACATAGGTTATGACAAATACTAATTAAATAAGTTTTAAAAGTTGATGTTAAATTAAAACCTTCTTTATGAATATTTTTTGTGAGCGCAAAAAGGGCGTCATGATAAATGTCTTCAAAATCAGGTCCAGTTAAATGACCACTATGTTTTTTTTGCATGTACCTTATGCATCCTGTCTTACACGTTTTGTATATATAATTTAAATACATATCATCTTTTTTAATAAGCTTCAAAAGCTCATTGTCTGTTAAGGCTTTCATGTTAATGTCATTACTCATATGTATTTTAATTATTAGAAAGTTAAAAATACAATAAGTAAATTAATTTTTAACAATATTATATAGTAACCAACCAACCAACCAACCAACCAACCAATCAATCAACTTTAAAAATGATAGAATGGTTTTAATATTATATTTATTTTTTTTCACTACTATATTATTTGCATAACTATATTTTAATAAGATTAGATTTATAATTTCTTCCTGATACTGTTATAGTTACTTGATAATGAGTAACACCCATAGCCTCAAAATTCTTTGAAATTTTATAACTTCTTCTGTAGCTTCCTACATAGTTTTGAGCAAATCTGTTGGCTCCACCTTTGCTTGTAATCTCTTGCTTCCACAAGGTTAAACTATGTTTAGGATAAAATCTATGTAAATCTTCAATAGTAGTTTTATGCAAAATGGTTTTCTGAGGTATTTTAAATGTAGTATTGAACATTCCAGCGCCTGCAGCTGCCTTATTAAATGCTTTTTCTGTTTGTCTCCTCATTTCAGTTGGAGTTTGCGCATTTGATGGGTTAAATACGAATACCATCATTAGTGTTACGATTAAGTGTCTCATTATATATTTGTTTTTAATGTTTTAGATATTATTTTTTTACCATCAATATTATACTCTACTCTATAATAAATAGCTCTAACTTGTTTCAGTACAAAATACCTATCAGCATCATTTTTCCACATATCTAATGTCATTTTTGCTATTTGATCTATAGATTTTTCTATCTCTTTAATGAACTCTGGTCCATTGTCACCTAGAGTAATAGTTTGCACCATAATATCTCCTTGAAAATAGAAGTTAGGGGCTTTTTTTAATAACTCTACTCTAGTTTCTTTAATAGCTTGAGTTGTAATTTGTGCATACATGCTAGTACTAAGTAATAGTAGCATGACAATGAATAATTTTTTCATAATAAGTAATTTTAGAGTTTAATTAATTTTTTGTTTTTTACTTATTAATACTGAAAATTCAAAAAGGTAACCATGTTTTTATTTTTATTTTAAAACAATAGATTTATTGCTCAATTCTACAGGGATTTTTCTCGTTAAAAAATCCTTGTGTATTCAAATAGATGTTAATTAACAAGAGTTTAAAACAGACTATTTTGTTGAAGACTTAGCTATTATTACAAGAAAATATTCCCTAAAATAAAATTTATTTTAGGGAATAAAAAGTGGAGCCAAAGGGAGTAAAGTCGAACTATTTTGGTGAGGATTTGACCTCATTTCTAAACCACTTTCAGTCATATTAGTTTCTTG
>TARA_B110000027_G_scaffold131413_1_pt1 | contig 12503 bp, 12 predicted proteins | sample TARA_B110000027 | Tara Oceans TARA_B110000027 (sample SAMEA4397101) | marine metagenome | biome: Polar Biome; feature: [SRF] surface water layer (ENVO:00010504); material: water (ENVO:00002006), including particulate matter (ENVO:01000060) such as... | depth 5 m
ATTATTTATCCAAAAATTATAAGATAATTTCTATGCAAGAATTTAAGGATAAATATAACTTAGGATATAAATTTTCTTCTAAATACTGTATTCTCTCTTTTGATGATGGTTATAAAGATCATGTCAAATATGTTTTACCTGAATTAAATAAACGAAAACTTAAAGGTAGTTTTTACATACCTAGTATGCCGATAAACACAGGTAAAGCTTTAGATGCAAACCTAATTCATTATATAATTGCTAAATCAAAGACTAACGAACTATTCATTGAGTTTGAAAAACTTTGTAAAAAAGTTGGAATTAATGAAATGAAATTAAATAATTTTAAGGAGCAATATTATAAAAAAAATAGATTTGATCCTCCTAAGATCAATTTTATTAAAAGATTATTACAAATTGAAATCTCGTTTAATCGTAGAAAATTTATTATTGATAAATTGTTCAAAAAATTTGTTAAGATGAATATTAAAGATTTTTGTAAACTTATTTATCTAAATAAGAAAGATATAAAGAAATTAATAAGATCAGGCATGTACATTGGTGGACATGGAGACAAGCACAAATGGTTTAGTCGTATTGCAAATAAAGAAAAAAAACGTGAAATAAATTCTACAATTAAATTTTTAAAAAGTTTTAATATTGAAACTAAAAATTGGACTATGTGCTACCCATATGGCGATTTCGATCCATTCACTATAAAGTATCTAAAGTCCAAAGGCTGTGGTTTTGGTCTCACAACAATACCAAAAGTAAATCATAAAATTAAAGATCCTTTTAAGATATGTAGGTTAGATACAAATGATATTCCTACTTATATCAAATAATTTCAAGAATTTTATTTGAAATTTTTAAATCAATTTCCTCATTAATATCCAAGTTGTATGGAAATTTTGTAACAACATATTTTGCAGGTTTTATAAAAATTCTATTCATTTTTTTTAAATCTTTTGTCCATAATATATAAAAAGATCCACATGGTGTATAATTTATCTTATTTATAAATTGTCTATTTTCACCAATTAAATCATTTTTTAAGTTAATCAAATTTTTTTTCAATTTCCAAATAAAATTATCACTTCTTTCTAAATTTTTAACACTAACTACAGATTTAATTTTTTTTTGTAAGAGTTTAGTGCCTTTAATTAAGTCATTCATTTTTCTAAATGGCTGTGTTGGCATTAAAATAATTATTTTTTTAAAAATATAAGGTTTTTTCTCTTTTTCTATTTTGTCAAAAAATTCTATTAATGCATCTTTAATATCAGAGTCTTTTTTTGATAAAATTTTTGATCTTAAAAAATCACATTTAGCTTTATTTTTTTTAGAAATTTTTTGAATCTTCTTACTATCTGTACTAACAAAAACTAATTTATTAACTGGAATTTTTTTTGCAAATTTAATTGTTTTTTCTAAAAGAGTTAATTTACCAATTTTCTTTAAATTTTTATTTTTTAATCCTGAAGATGTGCCTTTTGCTGGTATAAAGACCAGGTAATCAAAAAATTTATTTTTTGATTTCATTTATAGATTTTTCGTATTCATCCCATTGCCCAAAATCAAACCAAGAACTATCCTCTATTGGAAAAATTCCAATTTTTTTTCTATTTTTTTTTGCTTTTTTCAATAATTCATCAAAATTCATACCGTCATTTTTCCCAATAATACTAAAAATTGATTTATTCAATACGTATAAACCAACATTTATGAATTTTTTAATTTCAGGTTTTTCTAACATTCTTATCAGTGTACCATTTTTGTTAATTTCACAAGTACCATAAGGTATTTTTATTTTTTTTATTGCACATACAATTGTTATATCATTTTTTTTATTTTCATGAAAATCTAATATAGATTTATAATCTGTATTAATTACGACATCGCAATTAGCTACAAAAAAATTTTTACTTAGTTTTTTATTTTTTAAAAGTGCTAATGATCCAATTGTTCCCATTGGATTTTTTTCTGAAATAAATTGAATCCTTTTATAAAACTTTGTAGTTTTTAAATATGAGATTAGAATTTTAGATTTATAGTTAATAGATATAAATATATCTAGAATATTATATTTTAAGAATTTTTCTAATATTATTTCTATAATTGGTATTTCATTAACTGGAACAAGTGGCTTTGGCAAAACTTTTGAAAATGGATGAAGTCTACTACCTTTTCCACCAGCCATGATTACTACGGAAATTTTCTTTGTTTCTAATGTTTTTTTGCCAGAAAAAAAATCTGACCAAATCATAATATCTATAATTTTTTTATTTTCAACAATTGGAATAAGATCAAGTTTAAATTTTAAAAAAATGTCTCTTATAATTAAATTTGACATTTTTTTTTTATTTATAAATTTAGGTTTTCTATTATAAATTTTATCGATTCTATAATCTAAATTCTTTCCTTCAACTATAGCTTTTCTTATATCTCCATCAGTAAGTGTTCCTAGAAGCTTAAGATTCCCATCTGTTACTACCAAACATTTACTTCCAGTTTCTTTAAGTTTTTTTAATGCACTATAAATTGTAATATTTTTTTTAATAAAAAATGATTCCATATTAAATCTTTAAATCAATAAATCTTTTATATTTAAAATTCTCTAAATTTATTTTTTTTAAGTAATTTGTTATTAAGCCCATGGTATCTTTTTTAAAATAAATTTTACATCTATTAGTTTTACCTTTTATCTTCTTGATTGAACTTACAATTTGTTTCAAATTATAACCTGTTTTAATTATAGACTTGCTTAAAATTCGTCCTTTTTGTCTATCTCCTACAAGAATTGATGGAACACCTAAAAAGGGTGCTACATAAACTATTGAGGATGAATTACCAATCACAAATTTAGCATTTTTTAATACATCTGTATAATATCTATTCAAAGAATTAAAAATTTGAAAATTAGGTTTTTTTTTGTAGTGTAAAATTTCTTGACTTACTTCATCCGAAAATGGGTCACTATTTGGCATTGTTATTATTTTTACATAATCTTTATTAAATTCTAAAGCCTTAAGAATATTTTTTGTGATCATTTTTGATTGTTGAGAGTTTATTTCAGAATTAATCGAAATTAATACATAATTTTCATCCTTTAGTTTTAATTTTTTTTTTAACTCTCTTTTACTTTTGAACTTTTGTTTATCTATTCGATCTAATTCTAAAGAACCAAAATTTTTTATATTTTTATTTATTTCACCTAACTGAATTAATCTTTTTTTATAATTATTATGTGAAACAAAATGGATATCAGAAATTTTTGATATCGAATGTCTAATTTTTTCATCTATTGAGCCCAGTGTAACCTCTCCACCATGCAAATGAACTACGGGCACTTTGTGTATCAAGGAAGATACCGCTAAAGCTAATGCATCTGTTCGATCTCCAAAAATCATTGAAATATCTGGTTTAAATTTTGTAATATTCTTGCTAATAAAATAGACTTGTTTTGTAAAACTCGCTGACACAAAAGTTGGATTATTAGATTGGCTATAATTTGTTTTAGAAATGATAATTTTTATATTTTTTCCAAAACTCTTTAAAATTTCTTTTTTGTCAATTTTTTTAATTGTATCTCCATGAATTAATAGTGTTATTGAAAAATGGTTAGATAATTTATTAATTAAATTCTTTTGGATATAAAATTCTGCTCTAGAGGCTGACTGAATCAAAATTTTATTTATTTTTTTCAACTTGTTGTCTTTTATTTATCTATAACAACCATTTTATCATCAAATTTACCCATAAATTGATTCAGATTATTAAGACGAGATGGGCATGTATTTTTCATATGACACTCTCTTTGACAATATGTTCCAAAGTTACCGTGCAATTGTTCTTCTCTCCATTTTCTAATTTTAGGTCCATTCCAGGCTTCATCGAAACCTAAGTCGTTGATATTATCAAGACTAATATGTTGTAGTCTTCCACATGGACTTATATTTCCATCTAAATTAATGAAAGGATGTTCGTAAACAGTATAACATATATTATGCATTCTTTTCATTGATACTATTGGATCTAAAGTTACATCTTCTATATCAGGTGAAAGTTTTATATCTAGTCCAAAAAAATCTATTCTTTTTCTCCAATGCTCTAATAATTTTTTATGTTCTTTTGGGTCAGCTGGCCCTATACCTAGCTTAGTCAAATGTTTAGTAACAAATAATGGTATCGTATGTATTGACTTCAAAGTTTTCACATTTTTTAGTTTGTCAATAGCCTCCCATAACGAATGTATGTTTACATCTGTAATTACCGAATTTATCTGAAGTGGAATATCTGATTGACTTGAAAGATTTTCTAAATAAGAGATTACCTTGCTTTCATCTGATCCTCTATATTTCATATTTGTTTCGCCATCAAAACCATCAAGACTAATTTCTATATCCGTCATTCCACTTTCAATAATTTTTTTAATAACTTTTGGAACCAAAGTTGTTCCATTTGTAGTAACTTTAACTCTAGGAACATATTGTCTTGCTAATTTAGTAAGTTCAAATATATCTTTATTTAATAGTGGTTCAGCTAAACCTCCCCAATGAACACAATTAAAACCATCTAACTTAGGTAAAAGTTTTTTTAATTTTTCAAGGTCTCCATTTCTCTCTAAATAACCAGAATCTTGAATATGTTTTTCTTCTCTATGACACCAAACACATTTAAGATTACATTTTGTATTAATTACTATACACACCTCATTCAATGATTTTCTATCAGTTGTTGCCAATGTATTAGATTTATTTTTTAAAGTTAAAAGTTCAATATATTTTACTAACCTTCCAGGGCTATTTTTAAAAAAAGATAAAAAGTTTTTAAATTCTTTATTTGGGTACATAATTTTAATTTATTGTTTACTCTATCATAATATGTTCAATATTTGAACATTAAATCATCTCGTCAGTTTTATAGCTCTTTTTTGCTTTCTTTCCAAGATAATTCCAGAATAATTTTGGTTTTTTTCCTAATTGCGGTCTTTTAAGTGCTAAGTTGTTAAAAGTATATACTTCATCCTTGTATATCTCTTTTGATGCATACAAGGACTTTTTTGCTATTTGAGCTATATTTTTTTCAAATTTATTAATACTTTTTTTTGAAGTTCCAAGCATTTTTATTGTATCTTTTAAATTTTCTACCATTTTTTTAAAATCTGTTTTATTCAAGGATGATGAGTGATCAGGCCCTGGTTGTGTGTTAGAAATTGTCAAATGTTTTTCAATAAATTCTGCGCCCAATAAGAAAGCAATTGATGGAGAAATTAAGCTTTTACTATGATCTGACAAACCAACTTGTAAATGATATTTATCTTTCAATACAGTTATAATCTTTAAATTAAGATCAATAAGTTTTGTTGGGTAGTTGCTTACACAATGAAGTAAGATTACTTTATTTAATAAAAATTTTTTATTCTTTGTATTTAATTTAATACTATTTATCATTTCTAAATTAGGATTTTTTTTTTTATATTTTTGTGCAAAATAAATTGTTTTAAGTGCTAAGTCGATATCCTTGAAACTAGACATTCCAGTTGATAAAATAATTTTTTTATTATTTTTTGCAATTTCATAAATTAATGGAAGATTATCTAAGTCACCTGATCCAATTTTGTATATATTGGATTTTGAAATTTTTTTTACATTATTAAAAGTTTCTATATCAAAACAAGTTGTAAGTGAATTTATATTAATTTTTTTACAATAATTGATTAATTTCTTAAAATTTTTTAAAGTTATTTCATATTTTTTTAAAAGCTTAAATTGATTTTTATTAACTTTTTTTTGATAACTTGCTGATTTAGATTTTTTAATTACAATATTGACAGTTTTATACATTTGGAACTTTACATAGTCAGCTCCAGAGTCTTTTGAAATTTTAATTAATCTTTTTGCTTCTAAAATGTTACCATCGTGATTTACTCCAATTTCTGCAATTATTTTCATGATTAAAAATTGTTACTTGGTAAACATATTATTTTTTGTGAAAATTCTTTTGATTTCATATTTTTCATTTTAGGAAAATTTGATAAAAATTTATAGTTACTATTAATTTCCCAGACTTTTTTACTTTCAATATTATTTTGATTCAAAAAAATTAATAACTCTTTTATATTAATATCTTTTTTTATTACTAATAGTTGAATCCAATTATTACTTTTACCAAGTTTTGGTATTGAAAAAATATCAAAATAATTTTGAATTTTTTTTATATTTTTTAAAAGATCGATATGTAACTTATTCTTTTTTTTTAATATGAAATTTAAATTATCTATTTGAGAAATTCCCAAAGCTGCATTTAGATTTGGCATCCTATAATTGTATCCTAATTCATTATGAATCGTATTAAATTTAGTGGAAATTTTAGAAGTAGCGCTTATATGCCTTGCTTTTTTATCATAATTTTTATTATTTGTAATTATAGCCCCCCCCCCTCCTGTAGTAATTATTTTATTGCCATTAAAACTTAAAATACCCAAATCACCAAATGTTCCAGCATGTTTATTATTAATTTTTGTTCCTAGTGCTTCAGAGGAGTCTTCAATAACTTTAATTTTAAATTTTTTACAAATTTTGATTAATCCTTTTATATCAAAGGGGTGACCATAACTGTAAGTAGGAATACAAGCAGTAATATTTCTTTCAGTTTTTTTGTTAAAACATTTGTTATTTTTCAATATTGTAGTTTCACTTAAATAATTTTCTAATTTCTTTAAATCAATGCCTAACTCTTGATTGCTGTCTATATAATGTGGAATCGCACCAATATATAGACATGCATTAGAGCTAGCTACAAAATTAAAAGAAGGTAATAAAACTTCCTCATCTTTTTTTATTTTTAATAATTTGAGAGCGATATGTAAAGCTGAAGTTCCATTAACTAGACAGACCACATATTTTGCTTTAGTAAATTTTTTTATTTTATTTTCAAATTTGTTTACTAAGTTTCCTACACTAGAGACGTAAGTCGTTTTTATACAATGATTTAAACTAAGTTTATCTTTTTTTGTTAATATTGGTGAATGTATAAAATATTTTTTATTTTTTTTCACATAAACCTTTCTTAATGCATTTAATAATTTTTTATAAATTTCTTTATTTTTCATAATATATTTTTTATTTTAATTGAATCTTTAATTTGTTTATAAGTCTTAATTTTTAAACTTAATAAATTTTTAATTTTTTGAAGACTATTTAATTTGTCTATTTTATTTAATAGAGCCTCATTATCGAATTTAAAGAGAGAAGGAATAATGTGAACCGTGTTTTTGTTGTAAATTAATTTAGATGTTTCCTGTTCTTCATAAAATTTTTCATAATTTTTTTGTCCTGAAAAATTATTTTTTGAAAAATTTATATAAAAATTTTTTTTATTTAAATGTTTTTTCTTATCATTGGTATATTTAAATCCTAAATATTTTAAAATTTTTAAAGTTAAAATTTCTATTTTTATTGAAGGTTTTACTAACTCTAACTTTGGGACAACAATTTTATTATTTGCATTCTTAAGTAATGCTCTAAAGCATAAACTAATTGCCTCTTCATGTGTGATAAAATATCTTTCTACATTTTTTGGTACACCAAATATTTTTTTGTTAAGAATTCTCTCATAAAGATATTTTAGAATGCTACCGTTTGAAAAACTTACATTTGCAAATCTAGTTGTAGAAACAAATATTTTTTTATTCAATCTCTTAAATTTAAAAAGTCTATCTTCCATTAATTTTTTTGATGCACCTAAAAAACTTGATGGTTCTACTGCTTTATCAGAAGAAATTGAGAATACCAGCTTAAGGTTGCTCTTATTAAATTTCTTTATCTTTAAAAAATTTTTAGAATTTGTATTAAATAAATATTTAGCACTTAATATTTCATCTTCAGATCTAACATGTTTTATCGCAGCAAAATTTAAATAATGAGATATCTTTTTTTCTTTAATAAATAGATTTATATCTATTTGATTTATATCTGCACATATGTAATTGGTATTAATAATTTTTTTTTTTTTAAAAATTAAAATTAACTCCCTATTTAATTCTGTTAAACTATTTTCATCTTTGTCAATCAAGTAAAGTTTTTTAAAATCAAAATTTTTTAAATTTTTTACGAATTCGACCCCAATTGATCCAGTTGCACCTGTAAGTAAAATAACCGACTTGCTAAAATTTTGCCTCAATTCACTTAACTCTTTTTTATTTATTGAGAATCTATTTTCTTTTGAAATAAATCTTTTTTCTAAATTTTTAGTGCTCATTTTATTGTTTTAATTATACATTATGTTCAAATTTTGAACAACATTTGAGTTTTATTTTTTCAAATCTCTTTTTTGTAATTAGCTCTATCTTTGTTTAGGTCCACCATTCTTAAACTTAATCTATTGGATTATAATAATATCTTGAAAATTAATTATCTTTTAAAAAACAGTACCTGCTTTTATAAAAGAATTTTTTGTTATTCTTCTATTATTAGCAATAATAGCACCACTTCCTATAAATGAATTATCTTCAACTATCGTTCCCCCATTGATTATTGCACCTGTCGAAATATGACAATTATTACCTATTTTAACATCGTGCTCAATTATAGCACCAGTATTAATTATGGTGTGATCTCCTATTTGTACGTTTCTATTAATTACTACTTGTTTCATGATGATGGAGCCATTTCCCATAATAAAATTATTAGAAATTATACTTTTTTTTGCAATAAATGATTTAAACTTTATTTTTTTATCATTCATAAATTTTATTAACTTAAGTCTTGTTTTATAATTATTAATTAGTCCTATGGATATAAATGCATGATTGAAATTAAATTTTAGAATATCTTTATCTTTTCCTATAAATTTTAATTTAGTGTTATAAAAATAATCCTTCTTTATTTTATCTAATATTCCTATTATTTTTAATGATTTATTTTCACTTATTATTTCAAGACAACTATTTAGATGTGTGCCTCCACCAATCAGAATTAGTTTAGCCATATCTATTTATGCCCCCCACCAATCATTTATTATCTATATTCATTTGGTGCTTATGATTCTTGCCATACATTATCTTTTACCCACTCATTATTTTGGTTTTTACTCCAAACTCTTTTGTCTCTTAATGTGTCAGCAAAAATATCAAATTCAACTTCTTTAATATTGGTATATTCAAGCCATCTCTTCAAGTCTTTTTTTGGCTTTACGTGATCATATTTTTTTACAAGCTCTATGGCTTTTTTTCTAGACATATATCCCATTCTAATATCTTTTGAAGCATGATCACTACATCTGCCATAGCCAAATTTTATAAATTTTAAGTAATCATGGGCACCATTTTCATGCATATCATCAAGATTTGATATTTTTCTATATGTTCTCTCAAAACTTTCTCTTGACTCTTTCCAATCATAAAGTTTTTTCATTATTTCTGTTTGTTTATAAGGGTCCCATTTAATAAAATTACCAAGATATATTCCCTTTAATTTATGTTTTAAAAATTGTTCATCGCTCGGAAGTTGATACCACTTAAGATCTTCAATTTTTAATCCTTCTTTTTTATCAAAATCATTAATCGTGTACCCTCTCATATCATGCTCTAAAACAGTTCTTTTATTGAATTGAGCATAATCATTAATAGAAAACATTCCAGAAATGTCCCAACTTACTTCTCCATATATAAATAGTGGCACATTAAATTGCATAGCAGATTTTGGGGCAATTATTCTTATTCCAGCATGACAGTGCCAATTCATGTCACCCATCATGTAAAATGCAGCTCGATTTAATTTTATTAATAGTTCTTCAGAGGGCTTAAATATATAATGATCTAAATTTAGTTTTTTTGACATATTATGAAGATTTTCATCACCTTCAGGTAAAAAATTATTTCCATAATATGTGACTAATAAAGGTTTAAACCCTAGTGATTTTACATAATGAGCTTGGTAATAACTATCTTTACCGCCACCTACAGGGATTATGCAGTCATAATCACCATCAGTTATTTTTTTATATTCTTCTAATATCTGAACAAATTTATTTTCTCTTATTTTCCAGTTTTCATCTCCTAGCTTTGTAATTTCTTCAAAGGTTCTGCACGCCGAACATATACCATCATCATCAATATCAATGTTTACTGCGTGAATTGGATAGACGCATCTCTTACAAAAATTTACCATTAATTAATTACAATTATTATTCATTAAACTTCAGATTTTGTTATTTTTGATAACATAGGAGGTCTAAAATTGCATTCTTTATTTGTTAAAAAACTAATTGCTTCAAAATAGCTATTTTCAGAAAAGTGAAAGATATTACTTGCTGCTACAGCGTCAATGTTTTGTTTAATTCCTTTATAAAAATCTTCCCAACATCCAGCACCACCTGTAAATATTATAGGTAGGTTTGTATTTTCCTTGATTGCTTTTAATAATTGAAAATCATAGCCTTTTAATGATCCGTCTTGATCTATTGAATTAATCAACAATTCTCCAGCACCTAAATTTTCTATACGCTTTATATAGTCAATAAGATTATTTGAAACCAAAGATTTTCCACCATCAACAAAAATTTCGTAAGAATTAGACCTTATATTTAACTTAAAATCTATACTTGCAACGATAGCTTGTGATCCATAAATTTTAACAGCGTCTGAAATTAAATTTGGATTATGAAAAATTTCAGAATTTATTGAAATTTTATCTGCACCCATATCAAAATATTTTTCTATATCTTCTAATGATTTTATTCCACCACCAACTGTAAGTGGCATAAAGGCTCTTTTGCCAACTTCAAGAATTATCTTATCAAATGATGAATAATAGATATTTTTTTTATCTGATCTTGTATCGTTCATATCATTTGGTCTAATATTCAAGTAAACGACTTCATCTGCATTCCATGAATTTAATCTATCAATAATTATATAAGGATCACCAACTACTTTATGCTGTTTAAAATATTTACTTTGAACAACATTTCCTCTTTTTAGCAAGACTATTGCAACTAATCTTTTTGTTTTTGAATTCATAATTTGTAAAAATTTTGTAAAAGTTTACACCCAGCAGATTGACTTTTTTCAGGATGAAATTGTACTCCATAAATATTATCTTTTTCAATAGATGAGGTGACCTCTATATCATAAGTTATTTTGGAAGAACAAAGACCTTTATCTTTAAGATTAAAATAATAGCTATGAACAAAATAAAAAAACCTTTCGTCCTCTGAAATATTTTGGAAAAGTTTACTTTCCTTGTTAACTAATTCAACTTTATGCCATCCTATATTTGGTAATTGGCTTTTTTTTACAGGTATTTTTTCTACCAAACCCTCAATAATGTTTAATCCCTCACTCTCTTTTCCTTCATTTCCATAGGAGCTTAAAATTTGCATACCCACGCATATTCCTAAAAAAAATTTTTTTTTATCTAAAACCTGATACTTAAGTTCATTCACTAAGTTTAATTCAATCAATCTTTGATGCAAAGATCTATATGATCCAACTCCAGGTAAAATAATATGACTAAAGTCTTTTAAAGCTTTTTCACTTTTAATTTCTCTAAAATTAATTTTCAAGAAGTTAAGAATATTTATTACAGATCTAAAATTTCCTGAACCATAATTGATGACACCTAACATTAAATATTAATTCGTTTTTTCTGTTTTGTTTTCCATAATAATTCAGCTATTTTCCAATCTTCATAGTCGTCTATATCCAAAGAACTTAACTTTGGAAAGGCTATAAACTTTGAATTTTTATCAAAGATATCTAATTTATTTTCCCAAGATTCATTCCACCCTAAGTAAAATTGTGCTGCATCATGAAATACATTTTTTATATCCTGTGTTCTTTTGTTCATAGAATTTGGGAAATTTTTTTTTAAATAGTTATACTTGTCTCTATAAAATGAACGATATATTGGGTGTAGATATTCTTTTGCTGAAAAAACGTATGGTACATTTTTTTTTAAAATTTTTTCTGCTTTTTTTAATTTTGCTATTTCTATAAAAACTGATGTTGGGTAAATGCAACATACTTTATTGAAACTATAATTAAGTTTCTTAATTTTTTTAATAGCATCACAAATTACTGTTTTTGTGTCCGTGTAATCGTCTGAGAGTTTTTCTGATCTTCTCAATACTTTAACACCTAATTTATCTGAAATTTTAGATATTTGGTTGCTATTTGTAGATACAAAAATTTCGCTAAAAAAATTAGATTTTTTTAAATTACCAATAACCTGAGAAATAATAGGCTTGTTACAAAATAATTTGAAATTTTTATTCTTAATTCTTTTACTGCCTGCTCTTGCAGGAATAACACAAATTAAATCTTTTTTCATTATTTTGATAATTCACTCAATAGTTTTGAAATTTTTTTATCATCATAATTTACTTTTTTCATGATTTTTGATGCATTTGTTGGATCGAGTTTAAATGCTAACTTTAAAATATTCATCCAATTAACATTATTTTTAGATCTTATTTTTTCTATCTGGTTTATTATTTTTAGATAATTTTTTTTTTTTTTC
>TARA_B110000027_G_scaffold133129_1_pt1 | contig 12465 bp, 12 predicted proteins | sample TARA_B110000027 | Tara Oceans TARA_B110000027 (sample SAMEA4397101) | marine metagenome | biome: Polar Biome; feature: [SRF] surface water layer (ENVO:00010504); material: water (ENVO:00002006), including particulate matter (ENVO:01000060) such as... | depth 5 m
TTGTTCCCTTGACCGACTTGCTCCGTGAGGGACACTTTATTTCACCGCTCCCTGACACCGCTGAAAATGCCATTCACGAGCTCAAGCACGCTATCGGTTATCCACGCGATTTAATATATGTGTATTATCCATTTTTAATATTAAGAGCATTAAAAGCGGATAAAAGGTTTTTTAATAGTATTGAAAAATCACAAAGTACCACAAGACAAATGTCTTTTTTACAAACTTTTACTAAAATAGACTATATAAAAATTATTATAAAAAAGATGAAGAACATTCGTCTGAAAGATGGTACGGTTAAAAATATAAGTGGTTTAAATCCATTTTTAAGAGCAACACACCATATTAGAACGAAAGGTGAACCAACTGGTTCTAATATATCAAAATTAACAGAGGATAATTTTCAACATATAGTGAAAATTTTATACCCGGAATATGATAGTGTTAAAAAAGTATCAGTTTTAAAAGAGAAATTAGAAACATTAATTAAAAAAATTGATGAGTATAAAAAAAGAAATAAACATGCGTTAGATAATATAAAGGAAAAAATAAATGATGCGTATAAAGCCAAGAGTTTACAGGATATTCCAAAAAAACCTGACGAACAAGGTGATAAAGCGAATTTTGATAGATATCAATTTTTGCTTTTTAATAGAGCAGTTGAAGAATATAAAATAATAGATGATGTGTATTCTAATAATGATGCTGTTGGTATTTCTAAAAATAATAACTCATCTAAATCAAATCCTCTTTATGAAAAAATCTTAGTATCCGCTAGAATTGATAACCAAAGTTAGAACGAAGACATTTAATAAAAGCAGAGATAAGCATTTTAGAAACTGAAGAATGGAAAATATTATCTAAAAACCCGTGTATCTTTAAAAAAGTAAAAATATAACATATCAAATAAATGATTCGTTACATCATAAAAATTGATAAAAAGTTGAAAACTTATATTAAAGATGTTAAAGAATTTAAAAAAATATTACATAATAACGATGCCTATATAGCAGGTGGGTTTTTATTATCTGCTATAAAGGATAATTCTTTTGAAACAAGTGATATAGATATATATGTTAGTGCGTTAAACTTTAATTCTTTATTTGAAGAGCTCACTCAAATTGCTGGTTGTACTGTAGATACGGATATAAGACCTCTCAATAATTGTAATGTAGATAATGAAATAAAATGTGCGAATTTATCAGATGAGAAGTTTAATTGTTCTTTTGTATTGGCAAGTGAATATGATGAAGCCTTTTTTAAGAAAAACAATATTAAGTTTAAGATAGAGATTAAATTTCTTTATAATAAAGCCGTTTTAAAATGTGATATTATGGTAATTAATAGCGGAACACCTGTGTTAAAAGTTATTAATAATTTCGATTTAACCTGTTGTCAAGTATGGTACAATGGGGTAGTTTTTAATGGTTCTCATTTGAAAGATATTAACGATAATAAAGCAAAATTAAACGAAGGTTATGTGTATTCTTTAGTACATAACAATCAATTTATAAAAAACAGGTTAGAAAAATATACTAAAAGAGGTTTTGAAATACAAATACCTTCATTTATTTATAAAAAACAGCATAATGTTAAAACTATATCAGATGTTGATAAGTTTATAGTTAAAATGGTTATAAACTATTATATGGCAAATAGAGCCATTATATTTGATGAAGAATCTTTAAAGAAAAGTCTATTAGGTATAGAAATGAAAAAATGTTATGAGAAAAATACAGACTTGGATATAAACTATATTATATATATTACTCTCGTTAAATATTGTAATTCATTTACAACATTTTCACCGATGGAATTAGAAATGAATACTTATTTATATTTTGGACAGGATTATAGAACAATCTTACGGATACTATTATTATTCTTTGAAGATAACGAAGATAGCGAAGATAGCGAAGATATAGAAAATATCGAATATATCGAAGATATCGAAAATAGAGAAAATAGAGAAAATAGAGAAAATAGAGAAAATAGAGAAAATAGAGAAAATAGCAAGACCGATAAAATTATAGGTGCAATAAACAAACTTATTGCTATAAAATCTGAATTATTTTTAACTACTTTAAAGTTTTTTAAAAAATATGTCGTTAAAGAGTTTAACTTACCTTTTAACAGAAAAGTTAAGAGTAAAAATATAGATATAGACTTAGACTTAGAAGGTTTTGATCCGATTGAATTCGAAAATATTACAATTAAAAAATATCAAGATAATAATATAGATAGTGTATGTTTTATAGAATTGGACAACTTTGACAGAATTAAGGCTAACACTGTAACTTTAACGAATATTAATATATTATCTGTTTATTTAAAGGAAATGACGTCTGGTTGGTTTTATAAATGTAATAATGATACGATGAATGATATAGACAAATCAATAGCCTATGTTAAAATACCAGGATCATATACGATTTTCGTTCATTATAGTGAATTATATGATATTATAAAAAATAAATATAATGTTGTGTTTTATAAAGATACAGGTGAAAAAATACTCAATACGGTTTCACACGATAACGCATATCCTGTACATTTTAATAGCAGACCAGATCATGTAGGTGCTTCACATTGTCAAAAAGGTTCGGATATACAAATACACGAACTTTATAAAGCAAGATCATCAGGAGCATCTAGATCATCTAGATCATCTAGAGCTGCACTGTTGGATAATTCTAAAAAAATAGTTAAAATGAATAAACCAAAAGCAAAATCTACATCTGTAAGAAAATCAGTATCAAGTGAAAAATTAACAAAACGTCTAATGGCAGAGTCTTTATAAGAACTATAAGCATTTTTCTAATTAAGGTTGTTGTCTTCGGTAAAAATAAAAATGTGTATGAAACTTTAAAATTGTATATAATATCATCAGTTTATTAATTCTTATTTTACATATAATTGACCATTTTGGGTTGCTGTCTTTTAATAACGGAATATTATATTCAGTGTTTTAGTAGTTATAGGTGTTTTATAGATTATTTTTTATTGTTAGTAATTAAATGTTAAAAAAATCACCTCATCATTTATATCCACAAAGAAATGTTAGAAGAAAAAAAATTATTAAGAAAAATGTATTAAAGGTAAAAGATGAGTTATTAGCTTTAGCTTTTTCTGGTTCAAGTGAATCAAGTGAATCAAATAAATCAGAAAAGTCTTCAGAAAATCAATCTTTTAAATCACCAGGGCAACAATCTTCCAGCTCTATAAAACAATCAACAAAATCATTAATCACACCTAGTGGTTTACCGAAAATAGCTTTTTCAGAATTAATGCCAGAAATACAAAATAAAATTATGGGGTATGTAATACCTGATAATTATTCATTACGCGAATGGGTTGATAAAGAACAACTAATTATTAAACATTTATGTAAAAATCCAAATGCTATTAGTTTTTTAAAAGCTATTTTTGATTTACCTATAGAAAAATATAATGCTTTACCTGAAAATAAAAAGATTGATTGGAAAATATTATCTGAAAATCAAAATGCTATGTATTTAATTAAAAAGAAATTATTATTAGAAAGCAAATTAAAAGCAAGTGAATATAACGCTTTATCTGAAAATAAAAAGATTGATTGGAAAATATTATCTAAAAATCCTAATGCGATTCATTTATTAATGAAAAATCAATCTAAAATTAATTGGGAATTTTTATCAGAGAATCCGAATGCTATTCAGTTATTAAAAAAAAATAAAGATAAAATTAGTATTTATTCTTTATTAAAAAATAAAAACTTAGATATTACATTACTTGAAACAATTCTTGAACGAATATTATATGACATTGATCTAACAAAAAGAGAAGACCCATTACTATTGAGGCAATTATGGAGACATCCAATTGGTATTAAAATATTAGTTAAAAACTACAAACAATTCCCAAAAAATGCTATATGGAGTGATATATGTGAAAATCCTAGCATTTTTGCTATCAACATTGTAAAAGAAACATTTATGGAAGAGCAAGCCATAGAAGAAGCCAGGTTAAAAAGATACAGCGAAGATCCATATGTTATAATTCCGCATTCTGAGTATGTAGAACCTTGTGATTATAAACTAGTATCATTAAATCCTAAAGCAATTCAATTTTTAACTGAAAATCCTAAAATTATTTATTGGCCATTTTTATCATTAAATCATAAAGCTAGTAAATTACTGACAGAAAGAGCTACTTATGAATCTACACTAGAACCTAATTATTTGCGTCCTATACCTAATAAAATATCTTGGTCTGATTTATCTAAAAATCCAAGTGTTATTCGCTTATTAGATAAAAAACTTATTGAAGAATCAACTACTGTAATACCACCACCTCATTTATTAAAATTTCATAGTAGAATATCTTTGGAAAATTTATGCCAAAATATAAATGCTGTTAAACTTTTTAAAAAATACATTGGTAATATTAAAGATACAAAACATTGGGAATTTTTATCAGAGAATCCGTGTATCTTTAAAGGTAATTAAGTGTTTTTTATAGAATACTTTACATACTATCTCTATAAAATCTTATAGATTATCACTATTTTATGTTAGATTATCAGGGTTTTTTAGGAGTTTTCGGGTGTTTATGGATTATTGTTAAAAGTATATAAAGATAAATCGATAATGTTGATTATCAAAAGATCTTCTTTTGATTTATAGTTATTTTTATGATTTTTAAAGGTACTACGCTCCTGTAGCTCAGTTGGTCTTAGAGTGTCGCTCTTATGAAGCGAAGGTCGCCAGTTCAAGCCTGGCCAGGAGCAAAAAGTACCTTTAAAAGTTTTTATAGTTTTTAAATTTATTTTTATAATAAAAAATGTTGTAATATTATTTATATATATTATATATTCATCGTTAGTTGTTAGTCATTCATAATGATTTGTTCTTATAAATATTGTAAGAATGTGTTAACCGAAAAAGACGATATTAATGATAAAACAAAAGATTATTATAAGAGATGTATTACTTGTCGGTCAAAAGAGCTATGTGTTCATAATATTAAAAAATATGTATGCGAAATTTGCGGAGGGAAAGGCAGATGTGAACATAATAAAATTAAAACTAAGTGTAACAAGTGCTCTAACGCAATTTGTGTGCACAAGCTTTTTAGCTACCAATGTGCTGAATGTAAAGCGATTAAAAATAGTAATTGTATTCACGATAAAATAACATCTGAATGTTACTTGTGTAATAATAAGAATCTTTGTCCACACAATCTTAATCCAAACAAGTGTTTAGAGTGCGGAGATGGTAACTGTATTTGTACTAAATGTACCAATGTTTTTCAACAGGTTGATGGTGAAACTTTTAAGAGGTGCACAAATTGTAGGGCAACTGTAAAAAAAAGTACAGCTAAAAAACTTACTACTAATACTACGGAAACAACTAATTGTTGTACTAATTGTCATTCAGCTTTTGGCATTATTATTAATGCTAAAAATAATAAACCTTATAAAACCTGTAATGTTTGTCGTGAAAAAGATGATGAAAGAAGACAGCAAAAATTAGAAAAAGCTAAATAAGCTAGCAAATATTCTATAATTTTTATAATAAAAAGTGATGTAATATTATTAATCTATATTAAGTATTCATATTTAGGCATTCGTAATTTAGTGGTTATTCATAATGATTTGTTCAACTAAGGCTTGTAAAAATATATTACAAGAAAAAGATGATATTAATCCTAAAACCAAAGAATATTATAAGAGATGCTTAATTTGTCGGAATAAAGAGAAGTGTATCCATGGTAATAAAAAAAATTTATGCGAAACCTGCGGAGGGAACTGTAGATGTGAACATAATAAAATTAGAAACAAATGTAACAAGTGTTCTACTAGTCTTTGCGTGCATAACAAGTTCAAATATCAATGTACGGCTTGTAGGAATATTCTAGCTAGTAATTGTATTCACGATAAAATAACAAGTGAATGTTATCTGTGCAACGGCAAGAATCTTTGTCCACACGGGTTTCCAACAACAAAATGTTTAGAATGTACACCTGGTAACTGTATTTGTATCAGGTGTAAAAATGTTTTCGAAGAAACTATATTTAATGATATTGTTTTAAAGTCTTGTAATGCTTGTAGAGATGCAACTAAAAAAAATACTATTAAAAAAATTGATACTAAAACAACTGATACAACTAATTGTTGTACTAATTGTTATGTACCTTTTGAAAAAATAATTAATATTCGTACTGATAAATATTATAAGACCTGTAATGCTTGTAGGCAGCAGGATGATGAAAGACGTAAAGCTAATCCAGATAAGCGTAGAAATTATTATAAGCAAAATAGTGAGAAGGAGAAGATAAAAAATATAGAAAGAAATAAATGTAGTACATATGGTTGTGATAAACAAAATAAGGCCAAAAAATATTGTAAAAGTTGTTATTATAAACTAAACCCTGATTTTAAGCCAAAGAGAATCAAAATAAAGGAAGAAGAACTATATAATTTTTTGATATCATCTTTTCCGGATTTGAAAATCATTTATAATAGTATGGTTAAAGGAGACGGTTGTTGTCTAAATTATAGACCTGATTTCTTAATTAATCTAAACAAACATTCTATTTTAGTTGAATGTGATGAATTTCAACACAATTACTATAAAGACACCTGTAAGGAATTAACGAGAATTCCTTATATTCAAGATATTTTAAATAGGAACTTACTAGTAATTCGGTTTAATCCTGACAATTACACTGATAAAGATGGTAAAAAAGTTAAAAGTCCATTTAGTATTGATAAAAAAATAGAAATGAATACTATTAAAAAGTCTGATTTCACTAATTGGAACTCAAGATTAAAAGTCTTGAAAAACATAATAGAAGACAATTTAGAAAAATGTCCTGAAGAACTTATTAAAGAAATCTATCTATTTTACGATGGTTTTTAATTGATATACATATAATCAACCTTTTTATTAAAATGATAAGCCGAAAACTTTTTTTAATAATATTTAAAAACCTGTAAGGAAACAAACAGAACATATCATTTAACAAATTCTTATAAAATAAAACAGAATTATTTAGAAAATGCGACTAACATCTTTTATAAGCTATAAATAAGTATTATATGTAAAACTAACAATAATATGTAATGAGTTTATAAAAAAATGATTACATATTTAAATAAAAAGCACAATGTATTCCAATATCTTTCCACTAGGAAAAATGTCTAAAAACCAATTATTCAAAGGATTTCGTGTATTGAAAGCCATTAAAAAAGAAATTAAAACCACTAAAAACCCTCAAAAGTTATTGTCGCTTTCTAATCAATTCTATATTAATATTCCGCATATTAATATAAAATTATTATCAACTTTAAATGATATTGATGATAAAACGAAATTACTTAATTATATGTATACTCAAATATAATTTTATTTATTGTATAAATAAAAATGATTAATAATTAAATTAATAACAAATGTCAATAAAAGAATTAGTTGAAAAACTAACTAAATGTGATTATCAATATACGATAGGTGCTCCTATAATAACAGATATGGCATATGATGAATTACGCGAACAGTTATATAAATTGGATCCTAAAAACAAATATTTTAAAATTATAGGTTGTGAAGCTACCGATAATTGCGTAAAACTTCCATATCATTTAGGTTCCCAAACAAAAATTAAAGAAGATAAAGATTTACAGAAATGGATTAAAAAATATAATACAAATGATTATGTAATATCCGAAAAACTTGATGGTATATCCGCTTACTATAATAAAGCTGAAAATAAATTATATACCCGAGGTAATGGTAAAACCGGAAGTGATATAAGTCATATATTACCACATATTAACCTTCCTGTTATTAATACTGATATAGTAAGAGGAGAATTATTAATTTCTAAGAAAAACTGGAAAGAAGAATATGGTTCTAATGCTCGTAATGTGGTTGCCGGATTAGTGAATGCGAAAACCTTAAATATTAAATTGTTAAAATTTGTGGATTTAGTAATTTATCAGGTAATTGATAAATCTATTAAAATGGAAGAACAGTTAAAATTAATAACAAAGAATAGTGTTAAATATAGTATAATAAAAGAGCCTTTAACTATTAATAATCTTAAAATATTATTAAATACTTATAAAGCTTCATCCGCATACGAAATAGACGGAATAGTGGTAACAGATAATTCTAAAGCGTATGATAATATTAAAACAGGTAATCCGAATTTTGCGTTTGCCTTTAAAAATGCTGAATTAGATGAGAATGCGATAACAACTGTAATCGATGTTGAATATAAGTTATCGAAAGATAATAGATACAAACCTAGGGTTATCTTTAATAAAGTAAAACTTGATCAAGTGAATATTGAATGTGCTTCTGGGTATAATGCGAAATTCATAAAAGATAACGGAATTGGTGTAGGTGCGAAGATTCGTATAGTTCGTTCTGGTCAAGTGATACCGAAGATAATTGAAGTGATAACGAAAGCCGCCGTTCCTAAAATGCCGGATGGTGAATGGGAATGGGATATTACAAATACGGATGCGATGTTTGTTAAAAAGGTAAATGAGGAGTCGCCAAAAGAACAAAGAGTTGGTAGGGTTGTACATTTTTTTAAAACATTGGGTGTTAAAAATCTAGCGGAAGGAACTATTGTTAAATTATATGATAAGGGATTTAAAACATTAGAGTCAGTGTTGGATATTAAGGACCCATCAGAACTGAAGAATATTCCTGGTATTGGTGATAAAAAGATAGAAGTTATTATAAAATGTATTAAAGAAGCATTGAGTTGTAAAATCTTAGAGGATATAATGGCCGCATCGAATATATTCGAAAGGTCTTTAGGTTCTAAGAAACTTAAGTTAATAATAACTAATTACGATGATATAATGAATGATAATATTAAAATAGATGATTTAATGACTGTTCACGGAATCGGAAAAGTTAATGCTGAACAGTTTATAGTAGGTTTTAATGACTTTAAAGTATTCTATAATAAATATTATAACGGTACGATAGAACCGAAAGATCATACGGAACCTGAAAAGGCTTTAGATAAAAGGTTAGTAGGTAAAAAGGTTTCTTTTACAGGTGTACGTAATAAAGAATTAGAAAAATTAATAGAAAAATATGAAGGTAAAGTAGTATCAACTGTATCAAAAACACTAGATGTATTGATAACAAAGGATATTAATAGTAATTCGAGTAGTATGAAGAAAGCGAAAGAATTGAATATATTAATAATAGAATATGATATGCTTATAATTTAAGAACATTTATTCTAAATGCGCTGAAATGCCAAACGTGATTAAATCTTTTAATAGGTTCTTTTATGTACTTTGCGTTTTGATAATGATTTTGGACAACATATAACATTTGTGTAATTACATTTTCAATTGAGTTTTCGATATCGTCACAACGAAGGTCAATGTAGTATAATTGTATTTTTTCAATACAGTCTTCGGTAAGGGTATCTAGTAGGTTGGAAGTCATTTTTGTGTGTTCGGTATATCTCTTTTAATTGTTTTCATTTTTTACATAAAAAAAATAGTAATTTAGCATCAAGTCTTTTTTGTCGTTGTATTCGTAAAGGATGTTCAGACATTTATATTATATAAATAAAAAACTATTTAATAAAAAGTATAAAAGGTGGGTTTATAGATGATTTCATTTGCTGTATAAAGATATTAGAGTCTTAACGAAGGTTGAGATTGTCCATTCCATGTACTATAGAAGCGGATATACTCCTACCACCTCTTACAGGTTTTCTAGACCCACGTACGCTAGAAGGGGGAACAGGATAAGGTTTAGAACGATCATTCACACGTCCCCTAGGACGGTGAGGACCAACCCCATGTCCACTAGGACGGTGAGCACCAGTCCCACGTCCCCTATGGTTGGGTTGTTTGGATAAACTAGAAATAAACTTTCTTTTCTTATATATTTTGTTTAGTAATATATTTACGTGTGTATTACTAATTTCGAAAACATAGAAAGCAGTGATTTGTTTATTAGGATTAGGATTAGGATTAGGATTAGGATTAAAATTAGGAATACGAATATGGGTAATTTCTTGTATTGTGGTAAGATATATTTTTGCTTCTCTAAAATAAAGCTTATTATTAATATGAAAAATTGTAGCTTGAGTTGGGCTGTCTACAATTTTTAAAGTAAAAAGCCCTGTTACACTATCTTGTTCAAATAAAGAACATGTCTGCATTAAAAAGAGTAAAAACCGAAGTGATTCTGTGTTATATTCTGTTTGCTCACTTATACATTTTAAAACTGCTAACAAAAAACATAAATGTGAATGAAATCTAGCAAGTGACTCGCATTTATTACTTAAGTTAAACTTTTTTCCTATTTTTTCATAAAAAGGTTCAACTACACCAAAATCAAAATTGTTTTCAAAATCTTGTGTAAAATCAAAATCTGACCCTCCCTTGTAGTTTCCAAATGTTTTAAATAAATATTCGCTATATTTTGACACTTTAGCTGTAATTTTATCCCGTGTGATTTTACTCATATCAGGTGCTGAATTAATGGGAACACAACTTAAATTGTTACTATAAGGGGAACTTGAAGTTTTTTTTTGCTGTGACATCTTTCTACTTTAATATATAGTATTAGTAAATAATGAGTCAGCAAATAAAAATAAATGATATTGAAATATTAAATATAGAGAATAGCAACGTAAATACATTTATTCCTATAGCAACCTCTAATATAGTTTTTGGTAATTTTGATAGTAATTTTATATTAGATAGTTTTACTTTATCCGACAATTTTAGTAATATTTCGAATAAAATAAGTGTAACGTCCTTTTCGTATTCTAATTTAACCGATAATGTATCATCGGGTATATTACAATATGTACCTAGTGACAATAAATTAACAGGTGAATGGAAAATAGTAGATAACGATATTACATCTAAAAAAGATTTTGTATATGAATTATCGTTAGATTCAAGTGCATTTTATCTAGATATTGATACAATTTTTAATAATACATCAAATGGTTTTCAGGGGTTTGTGGGTATGTCGTTAAAAGGTACAAATAAATATTGTTTCGCAACAGTTTTTAAGAATATATTAAATGACGCGGAACCAATACAAACACATATAATAAATTCAAGTGCTTCTAGTTGGGTATTAACTGATTCTGATGAGAATAATAAGCTAAAGATTACAGTTGATTATGGATCAGTTACAACATTATATGTAAATATAAGATAAAGTTGTTAATTAATTTTTTTTATTAATTATCTTGTAATAATAGTTAAAGAAATGAAAAATATATTATTACTATTATTTTTAATAATAGTTATAATGTTAGGATTAATGTTATTTTATAGAAAAACGGAAGGATTTAAAGTTACGACAATACCAAGAAGTTGGCGGAAATTAACACATAAAAACTTAAAAGATAGATATCATGATTTAAAAGGAATTATTGATAGTAAAATAAAAACAAGCGAAGCAGCTGAAAGAAGAGTTTCGAAATTTACAGATATAAAATATAAAACTAATAGCCTTACCAAAATAAAAGAAAAAAAACTAAATTTGAATAGGTTGTTACTAGAATTAACAAAATGGAATATAGAATTTACTAGTAAAGATAGAAAAACTGGTAGAATTAAAGAAATAAATATGAAAATACAAAAATTAGAAAAACTTAAAACATATATACGTAATGATTTAGAAATAAAAACCAAATTATATAAGTTAAGTAATGAGATAAGTAGGTTACCTTAAAGTTGTTAATTAATATAAAAAGAACTTATATAAACCATATCAATATGAAAACAACAATAAAATTAACGATACCCGAATATCATAATCATTTATGTCATATAAATATAATAAAAAACAAAAATTATTATTATTGTACAAAATGTAATTATAAAATAAATAGAAAGTATCACGCAAGAATGCATTTTATACGTATTCATATAAATAATGGAAATCCGTTAGTAAATAAAAGAAAACATATTTAAAAAAATGATAACATATTTAAAAAAGATAAATGCCTTATAATATGAGAAAAAGAATAACAAATGTGAGTGATAATGATAGTGAATCTGATGAAGATTATATACCACTTGAAAACAGCGTTTCTTTGAAAGAGATTAATAAAAACCTAGAAGAGTTTAATAAAAATTATAAAAAGCAAACAATAACAACAAAGGTAGTGTGGTATATAAATAATTTGATAATAATGACATCTCATATAATACTAGCTGTATATACTAGCGAATATTGTTTTTCAATTTTAAAACCAGATGCTGTTAATTTGTACACGGTATTAATGATATTAATCAGTGTTGTAAATACATCATTGATAAAAATATATATCGAAAATTATTATAAAAAACTTATACTATGTTAAAACTCTATAATTATTTTATAATAAATTTATACATTGTATAATTATTTATAAGAATCTATAATATTTTATAAGAATCTATAATATTTTATAAGTATCTATAATTAT
>TARA_B110000027_G_C16122327_1_pt1 | contig 12386 bp, 6 predicted proteins | sample TARA_B110000027 | Tara Oceans TARA_B110000027 (sample SAMEA4397101) | marine metagenome | biome: Polar Biome; feature: [SRF] surface water layer (ENVO:00010504); material: water (ENVO:00002006), including particulate matter (ENVO:01000060) such as... | depth 5 m
TTGTAGACATTCTGGAGAAAAGGTCGAAGGTTTGACGACCCCTCACCGAAATCCTGATTGAATAGATTCATGGTTCCACTAATGGGATATAGCCTCGCAATTCCTACCGCCCAAGGGCAGCCTCGTAGCGCTTGGTTGTTATTTAAGTACCCAGGTGCTGGTCAGACCTACAAACCAGATGTTGTTAAAGTCGTATTTTAAGTTGTTTGACGAACCCACAGCCAATTGGTTTCCGATGTCCGCAGACAGCACGAAACGATCCGAAATTTGTACAGGGTAGCGCAACACATTTCTATAGGCTACATCCACGGTTCTTATAGTAGGACTGGTAAAGGTTTCGCCTGTGCCATCTGCCACAAAACCAGCTCCATGCTCCCAAACTAATGGTGCTAGCACACCGCTTGTCACTGGCTTAAAATGGTAGCCAACAAACAGATTAACATAGTCGTCCGCTCTTCCGCCTGTATAATCTGGGAAGAAATGGTTCATGCCGTAAACACCAGCATCTACAAAAAGACCATTGTCAAACGTGAGTTGCGCATCAAACATACCCACACGTGTGTTTAATCCTTGGAACATGCTTAGTTCAAGGGTATAATCATTGTTTTGAGCGCCAGCAAGATTAGATAATGCGATGGTTGCAATAAGAATTAATTTTTTCATGTTTTCTTAATTTTTAGATATTATTGTCATTTAGTTTTAATTTTTTCAGAGAAATCGTCAGCCATTTAGTGAAATACATCACGTACCCAATGATGACGACAGGAAAGGGAAGCGATAATGCTAAACGTGCCGTACTGGCCGTAAAAAGCACGATAAGGATCGCTTGGCTTGAAGTGTTTAGCGTTCTTAAAAACACATAGGTAATTCCCAGCTTAACCACCGCCACGAACCACCACAGGTTATTCGCAAAAGCCGAATCTTCTCCTAAAGCCCAGGAATAGTAGTTATACGGCGTGTTTAGAACGGAATACACGAACAGATAGACCACGATGAGTCCTATATACTTCAGGACATCCATCTGTTCATCAGTTTTTCAATGACCGGATTCATCAACCACAGCACAATAATGCTCATGTAGATAGAAATCCCAAAGACGTGTTTGATAAAGAAGAAGTATGTATCCCCGCCCATGTCGCGTAGAGCAACCAGCACTCCTATGCGAATCACATTCACCAACTGGATCGTGATCATGCCCAGGATAAGCTGCGGTACCAGCTTGTTCGTAAAGCCATTTACCGCAAGAAGGTAGGCTGCATATACGATTGCCAGCTTCAGGCCATTACAACCCTCCAGAACATTGACCATCTTCCCCTCTCTGCCTACATAACACCCGTCTATGAAGCAAGAGAACTCACAGTTCGCTACCCCAAGGTTAGTTGCTAATGCATGAGACAGTTCGCTCACCTTGTACGTGATGAAATCCAGCTCCCCATGCGCTTGTGTCCAAGCCAAATACAGCTGATACACCGTCCACAATAGCAACAAATAGCCCAAAAAACGGAAGGAAAACCTAGCCACCGGATGCCATAAAAGGTCTCTGATACTCATTCTATTCACCTGTGCTATCATCGTTCATTTTCTTATACCGTTTATACCCTACTGCTCCACCAGCAGCAATCAGTCCTATCAATCCACCGTCCAGCGGCACCCCCGGTGGGGGGTCAGGCGGAGTGGTATTCTGTATAATCATAGAACGCTTTGCATGCGTCTTACTTGAATAGAACCAACCGTCCATTCCGTTCTGGGTGTCTGCAGCGGCAGTTAAGGCAAGGGAAACCCCTGCCAAGACTGTTAAAATCTTGATTTTCATACTGTTATTATTAATGCTGATTATTTATTTACTACAATAGAAATAGTGGTTATTTGCTCACCTACAAAGACTAGTCGGTAGATGCCGTTTTCCCATTTTTCCGCCGGTAATGTGATCGTTTCAATCACCGTACCTTTAGTCAATAGTCGGCTACTCACATCGTATACCAGGTATTCACCATAGGCTTCAGGATTTGAAACCGTAATGGTCGTTCCTGCAACTGCGATACCCGCCTGCTCGTCCAGCTCGTCTTCCCCTACTACATTTGACGCTTCTTGATCGTAGTGTAGTACAAATCTGGTTCGCTTCATGCCTATTGGTGTTTCGGTATGAACGAAGGTGTATGCACCGTTGTCCATCGACCAGAGTGTGCCCTCGTAACGGTCTTCCAACACCACTTTAAGTGTGCTGTCCGCATCCGAAGTAGTCAGATTAAGTTCGTAGGTCGTGCCGAGGTAGTCTGAATCGAACGCTAGATCAATGACCTTGCTGCTGTCAATCTCCAAAGCATTTGATACGATCTCTTCTGCACCTAACACGTTGTAAAGTTTACCTCTACTTAAGTGGCCGTTCATGTGCCATGCATCGTAGTTCGCGTCGAAGCCGTCTGTAGCGCCGGCAATATCCACGAGGTACATTTCTGAGTAATCTGAACTGTCTCCATTCGCGACAGTCGTCAACTTATAGATGCTGTTTGCTGTTTTCAAGAATCCGTTTTGTGAGCTTCCCGAACAGGTCAATTCACCGGCAGCGTCCATAGTTGAACTTAATGTTGCGCCTGCCGAAGTTGCTTGAACCCAAATAGCTTGCAATGGTGGAATGACCGCTGAAGTTAATCCTGTACCAGTCCCAGTTAAAGAGTTCCAGAAGGTCCAGCTAGAATTTGATACATCGTAGATGTAGAAGGTCGTTGCCACATTCGTCAGTGTCGATGCGCTCCAATCCCATCCACAGGTGTATGGGTTGGCAATCATATTCCATCCCGAACCTGCTGAAGTCGAACTGTAGTTATCTGCTACGAATCCGAGGCTCATGTCTAATGAGCTCATCGGTGAGCCGATCACATCAAAGCCACCAGCTTGCGCGATGAATTGGTTAGAACCCACGATCGCATAGAATCCTAAACCTTGAGTTGCAATAGCTTCACCGGCACTGTAATATGTTCCGGCTGTGTACGCGTCCCAACCAATGAGTTTAGTCTCGTCACCAAGATCGCTAGAGACAAATCCTTCTTTCATCGGCGAACCAATGGTATGCGCAGATTTGAATAGTTGTCCGTTCATCTCAAGTGTAGGAGGGCCTAGGTATTCACCGGTAAATTTCAATTGGGCACTTTCTACATCTGTACCACCAGTATTCATGGCAGCACCAAGTGAGATTGAACCTGTTCCCTGTACTGCGAGGCTACCGGCTACATCCAAACAGCCGTCTGTAGGTACCGTTAGCGTTGCACCACTAGCTACCTCAACACCAGATAGACCTGTGATTCCTGATGGCAATGTTGCATTGCTTTCGTAACGAATCACTGGTGAAGAAGAAGTCGCTGCACCACTTGTTGAAGGTGCAGAAATTGGAGTTCCGCTCGCATCTGTCCAAGTACCACTACTCGTATAAACGCTTGGGTTTACAAAGGCTGCTGACAACGGCGCTGTATTACCGTCCGTATCTGTTGAGCCTACTTGGATCACTGCACCAGTGTAAGGCGAAGTATATGCCGAAGCAAAGGTGTTGCTGCCGGTAGAGGTTTGAGCTGCACTCAAATCAACCGTGATAGAATACGCGCCCTGATCGTCTGCTGTTGTAGTGATTGGATCACCGTTTGCGTCGAACAATTGGTTGCCGTCCTCGTCATACAAATACACCTGAGCTCCTGCTTCCGCGGTACCTACTACTGTAGTAGAAGACCCTGACAGCGCCAATGCACCTCCGATAGTTGGCACCGCAATATCCGTCGTCGTGGCAAGGATAGACCCGGTAACATCTGCTGCAGCCGTGTAGCCAGCGAGTGACTGGTTAATAGTGTACGCCGTGGTCGCTGTAAATGGCACTAATGTGTTAAAGTCAATTCCCGTAGAAGGTGCGGTCGACGAAGATGTAGTACCGCTGAAATCATAGATTCCCGTAGTCGCATCCGCCGTAGTGGTAAAGGTTTCATCACCTATGGTCAACGTAACCGTAGCTCCCGGTGCGGCGGTTCCCGTCACCCCGTTTGAGCCAGCGTTGATGGATAAGCCAGATAAAACACTAATTGTTGGGCTGCTATGTGTATGCTGAGTACCTCCTACTGTCCATGATTGATTGACAGTGTAATATCCATTGACCAATCCATTCAGATCATCCAAGGTAATTATTGGACTAAAATCTGTCAGACTTACGTTACCTGACGGATCAGCAGTGGCTGTATAGGGAGTTCCGTCCGAATCTATAGTCACCGTTTCATTAGGTACACAACCAGTAAAGCCGTCCATATTGGTGTTCCACTCAGGTGAATCCCACCAGCGTATTTCAATGGCGTTCGCAACCTTGCCAATCATGACCGCATCCATAGGGACCCCTGGCATATACTCGAAGGTGTTGGACAACCATAAAGATCCCGACGTAGTGCGACTGAAAGAGTGCACAATCTCGTTGGGGGAGGTTCCTAAACCTGAAACCGTCAAACTTGGCACCCCGAAATTCGTCGCTTTCACAGATTCTAATGAAGCTACAACAGGATTTGCACCAGAACTAAACAAGGCATTTACATCAATGTAATGGAACCTGTTCGGTGTCACTGCAAAGCCGTTCACATCTTTAACCGTAGATTTTGCTATTACCGAAGCTCCAACTGGAACATTCAAGGAATTTTCAGGGGAATTGATTATAAGACCACCTACATCGAGGTCTTCGTACGTTTGTGTGTACGACGGATGCGAGGTAATCTCAAGGTCCGTTTTTGCCCAACTAGGCGGATTAGGGTAGGTAGTCGTAAGCATAGAAAAACCTAGCGTGGTCCAAGCTGTGCTGTTGGAACATCTTTTGCCCACCGCTACCTGGTACGTTCTCCCTGGGGCGATAGAGGCTCCTTCCCAATCTACTGCTTTTGATGTTGAATAAGCATACGGGCTAGAACTACTTGTGCTTGATTCATTTGTGTAGGTTGGCGTGACGTTGTTCTCAGTGAGCCATTCAGCGACGGTGGACGCAAAGGGATCGTCAAAAGATCCTCCAAAATTAGGTGCAGCCTCTGCCACTAAAACAGCATAATCTATGGACGACTCTACATGGTTAAAATCAACGTTTATTTCAGTTCCCGTTGCATTTTCAGTGGCCGTTAGGGAGGTAGGAATTTCTTCACAATTCAGTACCACGAACTTGAGATCCACGAAATAGGCCGTTTCATTCGCATCGCCACAAGGATCAGTCACCCCGTCTTGTGTCGTAGAGAGACCTATGCGCATCACGTACATCTCACCGTCAGTCAAAGCGTCAAATGGACCCGGGGTAGACCAAGCGTAAAGTTCCTCATCTGCGAAGTTGCCTAAGTATTTGCTTTGTGCACCAATGTCTTCATCCGAATCAAATTCTCCACTTTGGTCCGTATCTACCCAAATGTTGTAATGATGCAGTGACGGTGATCCAATGTTGGCAAATTGAATCTGAATTTTCGCTAATTCGTCGTGATCAATCATTATGGTATCGATCGTAGTCAAATCGTTGTAAACCGGTCCTAACAAATAAGAGCCATTGCCCTGCTTATTGTCCTCGTAGACGACCAATTCTGAAAGATCTGAGCCTAAAACTTTTAGTTTTCCCAAATCTATCCCTGCAGTATGTGCCGGTCGACAATGAATGGACACCGTCGATTGCAATTCAATCTTATATATCTTTGCATTACCCACTGCATCTGTAACCGTATAGGTAATCTCATCACCTGGAGACAATCCCAAGCTCGAAGAAGGCGTCCATTCAAACGTACTTCCCGTGATGTTTGCGGCTTGCGTAGTAGCTGAGTTTCCGTAAGAGATAGACACACTGTACCCTGGCCCATCTAGCTCGCCTTTAAACACACTGCCGTCAGAAGCGTGAATGGAAGCGACAGGACGCGTATCGTCAATAGAATATAATTTCTCTGTGCTGTTGTCGACATCGTCTTTTACCACCACTTTTAGGCTATTGTCGTCCAAGTTATATGAGGAAATATCGAAGCTGAAGTCGCCGTCATTGTTAGACGTTGTGGTCAACGTTGTAGATGTTCCAGAAGTTGGATAATCTTCAATAATCAGTTCTACATCTGTATTCGCATCCGTGCTACCTGTCACCGAACTAGCATTACAAATAGCGTCACCATTCCCGTCCACATGGTCTGGAGTGATTGACGGTGCCTCAGTATCCATCGTCACTGTTGTGGCCGACGATTCGTTGCCCAATACATCCGTGCTCGTCACATTAATGGTAGTATTATGCGCCACGTACACGTTGGGATTAAACGTGTAGGAGAAATCACCGTTGGCATCGGCTACCAGTGTGACCGTATTTCCATAAGAGAACGTAACCGTAGCGCCAGCCTCCGTGGTTCCAGAAACTGTATTTCGTACAAAACCACTCACGTTAGTCACGTTAGGACTGGCTGGAGGATTTGAATCTATGGTGTAGTCTAACGTCCCTATGTTGCCAGTAGCATCATTTGCACGAACAGAAACAACATCTCCGTTCGATAAGTTCCAACTAGACGTATTTACAGTGAAATCTCCATTACTTTCCGAGGTCACGGTTCTAGGGCCGCCGTTAGGATCCATCAATTGATTTCCACTACCATCGTAGAAATAAATAACTGTGTTCGGCTCTGTTTCGCCAGAAATCTCTGTTGCCGAAGCAATCGCACCACCGTTCGCATCCTCAAATTCTGCCGTAACTGTAGGGGCCACGTTGTCAACAGTCACCGTTTCCACCCCTGAAGTGTTGGCCGCACGGTCCTCAACCACGACATACACTACTGTGTTGTGTGGAATGGCCGTAGTGGGTGTATAGGTGTAATCGCCATCTTGATCCACAGTTACCCGTTCACTTACCGCCGTTCCATTACCGTCCGTATAGGTAATAATCGCTGTAGTGTTTGCCTCTGCAGTACCCGTGATCGATTGCCCGTTTGAAAGCTCAACCGTTGCAGAAGACGGGGCTGCAGCATCTATAGTATGGGTTACAATATCACTAGTATTTCCGGCAGCATCTGATGCTTCCACGTAAATAAAGTCACCGTCGCTGATGGAGTAATTACTCAGGTCAAACTCATAGTTGCCTTGTGCATCCGCAGTTTCTGTAATTTCCGTACCGTCAGATAGGGTCGCCACTATAGTCGCATTTGCTTCAGTCGTCCCTTTAAGAGTAGTAGCGTTTCCTAAAGCGTCGCCGTCTACATCTGTGTACGTAGAAGTAATGGTAGGGGTCACTGCATCCGTGGTTACCGTGGTGCTTGCTGAAGCATTGCCAGATCCATCCGTGCTCGTCACAGAAATAGACGTCCCGTCTGCTAACGTGGTGGCAGGGTAATACGTGTAGTTTCCACTAGCATCAGCCTCCGTGGTTGAGATAACGCTTACTCCGCCCGATGTGTACGTAAAGGTTACCGTTGAGCCCGCTTCAGCGGTACCTGTAATGGCATAGCCGTTGGTCGCGTCAACTGTAGGGGCTGAAGGCGCTGTAGCATCTACAGTAATGTGGTTCGACTGCTCCGAAGTGACCGTAGATCCCGCTAAAATGCTTTCGGCCAAGGCGTATACCACATCACCGTTAGACAAAGCGGGTGAGAAGTTGTATGTGAACACACCGCTAGTAAAGCTAAAGCCCGAACAACTTCCATTCGTTAGATTGGAACATGAAGCCAGTGTGTTACCGTTAGCATCCTTCAACACCAAAGAAGTAGATAAACTTGCATCAAACATACCGCTTATGGACGTTCCGTTTGAAGAAGTTAAAGCTGGTGGCGCAGGAGTCCCCAAGTTTTCAACGACAGTGACTACCTCAGTGTAGTCGTCCACATTACATCTTGAAATCTTGGCTCTGAGATAAACAATTCCTTCCCCTTCAATATCTGCTGTAGGTAGCGTGTATGAAGCTGCAGTACCATTTGTAGATATGTCTGACCAGGTGGCATTGTCCGTAGACTTTTGCCACTGTACGGTACCTTTATGACCAGCTACCGTAATGGCAACAGGCGCAGATGTGGCTGCCGGCGTGGTTCCAGGTGGTGTTGAAGGTGTATTGGTTGTGTTGACATATTGGTACGCTGGCGTCACTACACCCGGTACTGGAATACCGCGCTCACCAACCAAATCAAATTCAATAGCACTCGCTGCATTCGAAGTTGCCGTAAAAGTCCCTTGAAAAGCAAGATCATTCGTTGTTGTTTTCGCACGAACATAAACCTCTGTAGGTGCTACATCACCATATACGTCTGGGACTATGGATACCGAAGCACCGAACGTTGCGTTATCCAGCGCGATTTCAAACTTGTCAGTGACCGTTACAGTAACCTCATGTCCTTCGTTCTTGTTTATGTTGATCCCTCCTACGGTAAAAGATTGAGCGTCACTAGGGTCATTCAGACATTTGGAAAAGACACTAAACTGCCCTGAGGTCAACACCGTAGGTTCACCGTTGTTGTTCTTAAAATATCTAATCTTAGACTGGATCGTTGACCCCGAAATGGTATTCGTGATCATGACAAGATCTGGCTTACCGTCGTTTGAATAATCGGCCAATTCTAACCCAATGACCTTTCCAAATGAAGGTGAGTAGTTAAATTTCTGAAGATTAAAATGAGAAGATGCCGTACCTGCAGTTCCTGGTGAGCGCATGTACACGTAAAAATCACCAAGGTTACTGTTCGTGATCGCAATATCAAAAAGACCATCGCCATTGAAATCTTCACATAGTAGCTCACTCACCACGTAGCCCTGAGACGCTGTGTTAGGCGTGAATGTAGGTGTTGTTGGACCATCTAAAACTACCGGAGAACCGAAACTTTGCGCACCCGTTTGGTAATAGATCGCCACGTCCGGAGTCGCAGTAGTTGTAGTCGTGTTGTCTGGCGTAGAGACGATGATGTCCATATCACCGTCGTTATCCACATCATTTACGTCAATACCGCCCCAATCGTATTTACCGTTGTTGTTCATATCGTCATCAATCACTGATTCTGAAGAAAATGAGATAGTTGACGTAGAAGAATTATTCTTAAACCAAGACAAAAATCCATTGTCAGCATTCGATGGTGCCTTAATACCTGTTCCTACAGTAATGGTAGCATCGTACAACCATTTCATACCAAAGTCCGCAGCATTTCCTGTATTAGACACTGTTGTATCTAAAGAATTGATTGTGGTCGTTGCTAAATTTTCAATACCCTTGACTACAAGATCAAAATCGCCGTCGCCGTCCATATCGGCCACCTCAAAATCTGAGATCCATCTGTTTATGTCATAGTCTGTAAAAGCACTGTTATCCAATGAAATTACGTGATCTGGACCCAAAAAATTCCCTCTATCCGCATCAAAGTTTTCGTCGTTTGGAGTACCGTAAGCCTCCGCAGGAATAATAGTGGATCCAGAAGGCTGATCAGCAACATTGTGGTAGGTACTACTGCCAAATGTGAAAATGTTCGCACCTGCCGCGGTGGTGTTTTCAAAAATGTAGATTTGGTAACGGTCCGGGCGAACATTGGTATTTTGCTCCTCACGAATTAAAGGCCAACTTAATAGCGCAATTAAATCCATATCTCCATCACTATCTACATCTGCCGCCTTCATCTCCAAAACTGAAGTTTGAACAAGCAGTTGATCGCCTGCATTTTCCACAACACGCTTTGTAGTATTTCCACTTAAGTTTGTGGAATAGTCCTTTCCACCATTCGCTGTGATAGTATACATGCTTCTGTTTGTAATGGTCTGTGCCGTAACTGTACCTGAAGATGAAGGATCCGCAAATTCATATACTGAAAAGGCGGGGTGTCCATTATACATTAACGTTGAAACATAGTGCTTGAGGAACCTACTCCCATAAATAATCATCTCATCCTGACCGTCGTTATTTAAGTCTACAGAGAGCATACCTGACTGACGAATTTCTAGATACGGTATATCATTCACCGTTTCGCTTGTCCTGTTAGCTATTTCAGTGGATTTCGTCTCAGAAAATCCTTCACCGTCTTTAGTTACCTTGAAAATATTGTTCTCATTCTCCAACAAAGAATGCGACCCGTTTTCAGTCTGTCCAAAGTTGTTTTGCTGTACCTTATCGTCTGACAACAAGAAAATGTCAGTGCTGGCGTCACCGGCAAAATTCCCTGAAACCAATTTTCGGCCTTTGTTATATCCAAAAGCCGTTCGACCAACATCGGTCACTAGGCTGGTAGACTTTTCTGTCTGGTACTGCTCTTGAATGTTTCGCGTCGTCGGATTGATTTTAGCACCGTACGTGAATCTAAAACGGACATCACTCGTAATCCATTTGTCCGTGCTGGTATTCAACGTTGAGATCCGCGCAGGAAAAGTAGGATTGGTTGGCGTATTCACCACCAATTCTGTCCCTGCCGCATTCACCGAAATGACGCTTGCCTTAGACTTGCCAAAGTACACCTGGTTCTCAGAAGCTGTGGTACTAAAACCAGAACCGGTTATAGTCACCTGCGAGCCCGCCAGCCCATTATTGGGAGCTACGCTGGTAATTTGTTGGGCATGCATTGTACCAAAGCACGCAGCAACTAAAATGATTGATTTGATTAATGCTTTCATTGTTTGTTTTTTGTCTGCCGCTAAACTAAAATGATGAAACATATGTACATTTGCATAATAGTATACATCGATATAAATGTTCAAATTTCGGTTAATTTTATTATCCATAAGCTTATTAACCTCTGTATTTCAAAGGGTTAACGGTCAGGATTACCTGTTCAAACCACTGAACAATACACTAACCGATATAGAGTATTTTTCTGATTCAGTAAGAATTTTATTTGGGGATGAAAATATTCTCTACCTGAATTCAGACGGCTTTTTAACCGCCAAGCCATCCATCCTCTCCAAACACCTTCAAGAAAACTTCGAGATTCAGCCGCTACAAGGTGGCGTTTCCGTGTCTAAAACTTCTCGCTTCAATTACCTGCTAAAAGGGAAAAGCATCAGATTCATTGGTGAAAACTTTATCGCAACCTATGACGGGATCTTCAAAAAAACTGAGAAGTTTTCCAACCTCACCTATAGCAATGGAACCGTCCGCGAAATAGGTGATAGCATCATTGCGGCATGGGACGGACTTACTATTTTTTATGGCGATAGTATCTATGACTACACCAGCTACGACACCATAAACACATACATCAATGGCAGACGCCTCGGTTTTACCAAGGACGTAATTTCCTTAAATGGACGTCTTATCCTCCTTACCACCACAGGTATTTACGATTTCCACCCAGGGACAAACCAGCTATCTACCATCCTGGAAAAAGACAATCAACGTATTCAGTTCTTTGACCAAGAATTTTCTGTAACCGGGAAAGTGCAGTCCATTACATTAGGAATAGACATGCTCCGCGTGCGTATTCTAAACGATGGGAATTTCTTTGTGACGAAGACCTATCCTGAAGCCTTTTCCCACTACAATGCCATTCAAAACATCTTGGTACTGCCCAACCAAATTGAAGATCAACCTGGCGGACGAATCTTTAATGTGCCAAACAACTATCATTGCGTTTTTAAAATAGATGAGCTCTATTTTGGAGCCTCAGATTCAGGTCTCTTTGTGAATGCTGAATCTACCTCTCCACAACAGCTGAATGCTATCGAATACAATGCACGAAGTTTTAGAATATCCAACGACACCGTGCTCTTAGGTTCTGTAAACGGCCTCTACGAATACCCCTTTGATTACTTACTGAAAAAAGCCAACGCTGCTGCTACGCCCTCCGGGTTCTCTTTAGAAACTAATGTCATAGCGTTTGTAAGCCTTATCGTGCTCATTCTGGTCGGTTTCATCGTATTACTAGTCTTCCTAAACACCAAGATTGGGCGGGTGCTAAAAACATCCACCCCCGAGGTTATCACCAAATCTGTGCTCATGGAATACATCCATTCTAATATTCACGAAGTTTCCATTGCGAGCTTATGCCACGAGTTCGATCTTTCACAAAAAGAACTCTACAACTATTTCCCCGAATCTTCCCCGGGAGCAGTGATCAAAAACCTCCGCCTCTTGAAAGCCCAAAACCTCTTTAAAGAAGGAAAAAATACGGACATCATAGCACAAGAAACCGGATACTCTAAGAAATATTTATCGCAAACGATTCTTCCTCAACTTCGCTAGCCTGAACACTACGCGTAGTTCCTCTAACAGAATATGCTTCGCTTTACGGGAATCTATTACCTTTGGCCGGTTGCTTAGCGGGTTGACTTAGTGAAAATAGTTATCGTAAACAACTGATTTTGAGAATATTGGAGCGTTAGGTTCATTCCCCTCTCTCTCCAACTCTCCGAAAACTACAGAATATCGAACATCCACCTACTTTTAGAGATATCTGGCTGCTTCATAGATACTTGGA
>TARA_B110000027_G_scaffold106774_1_pt1 | contig 12355 bp, 13 predicted proteins | sample TARA_B110000027 | Tara Oceans TARA_B110000027 (sample SAMEA4397101) | marine metagenome | biome: Polar Biome; feature: [SRF] surface water layer (ENVO:00010504); material: water (ENVO:00002006), including particulate matter (ENVO:01000060) such as... | depth 5 m
AATGCCACAAAAGAATTTAAATTTAACATTTATTTATAATTAAGATAATGAAATATATATTATATGAAAATATCCAATACAACTAAAATTTGACAATGTTCAAAAAACTTAATTATATTTTAGAAAAAAAAGATATTTATTTTTCACCCATCTTAGTTTTATTAATAATTACTGGTTCTTTTCTAGAAATGTTAAGTGTAGGGATTGTAATTCCTGTAGTTTCTGCTTTGATGGGTGAACAGAATACTTTTATTACGAAAATTTTAAGTTACTTAAATTTAGATTTTTCAACTGATGAATTAATAATCTATAGTCTGTTATTTTTAGTTTTGATCTATATTTTTAAAACTTTTTTTTTATTGGGATCAAATATAATTGTAAATAAATTTACTCTAAACATTGAGGTTAAAACCTCCAAAAAATTAATTTCTGGATACCTATACGCTCCTTGGCCTTTTCACTTAAAAACAAACTCATCAACATTAGTAAGAAATTTAAATAACGAAGTAGGAACCTTAAGAAACAATATAGTTAATCCATTAATTGCTTTAAGTTCTGAAGTTTTAACCGTAAGTGCAATATTAATTTTACTACTAGTCAACAATCTGAAAATAACATTAATAATAGGCTTGGTAATATTTTTTTCTTCTTTTTTATTTATAGTCTTAACTAAAAAAAGAATAAATAATTGGGCAAAAATTAGACAAAAACTTGGAGGAGAACTTTTTAAGAGTATTTATGAATCAATCAATGGGGTTAAGGAAATTAAAATTACAAGTGTCGAAAATAAATTTATAGATAATTATATTTTTAAGATAAAACATTATGCCAACATTCAGTTAAAAATTGGAATACTGGGTATGTTACCAAAACTTTGGCTCGAAAATATTACCATTATAATCCTGTCTTCTTTAATAATTTTTTTAACTAAAAATAATAACAATTTATCAGAAATAATACCGTTGATTTCTCTTTATGCGGTCGCTGCATACAAAATAATGCCTTCGGTTGGAAAAATAATTTCTCTACTACAGGCAATTAGATATGGGAAACCATGTATAGATACAATCTATCAAGATTTAAATTTAATAAATGACTATCAAGAAAATGATAATTCTGAAAAAATTGAATTTAATGAAAAGATTAACATAGAAAATTTATGTATTAATTATGAAGGTAATGATAAAAACGTTCTAGATAATTGCAATTTAGAAATTATAAAGAATAGTTGTATAGGTATATTGGGTAAAACAGGAATTGGTAAAAGTACATTTATTGATACATTCATGGGTCTTTTAAGGCCAAATAGTGGAAGTATATTAATAGATGGAAAAAATTTAAAACTAAATAATAAAAATTGGCAAAATAAAATAGCCTATGTTTCACAATCAATTTTTTTAGTAGATGACAAAATTTCAAAAAATATTGCCTTTGGAGTAAATGAAGAAGATATAGATTTAAAAAGATTAAAGTTTGCAATTGAAAAAGCTCAATTATCAGAATTCATAAATTCACTGCCTCTTAACTATGAAACTCATGTTGGAGAAAATGGTGTAAGACTGTCTGGTGGACAAAGGCAAAGAATAGGCATAGCTAGAGCACTTTATAATAATCGATCAATTTTAATCTTAGATGAATCTACTAGCTCTCTAGATACAACGACTGAAAAAGAATTTATAAACACTATTAAAGATATGAAAAATAAAAAAACAATTATAATTATCTCGCACAGAGAAAGTGTTTTTGAATTTTGTGATAAATTATATTCATTAGAAAAAGGAAAATTTAAATTAAAAAAGTAATTTATGATTATAGGATATACAACTGGCGTATTTGATTTATTTCATATTGGACACTTAAATATAATTAAACAATCTAAAAAAAAATGTGATTATCTAATTGTAGGAGTTACGAGTGATAAACTAGTATTTAAATTGAAAAAAAGACACCCCATAATACCCTATAGCGAAAGGTCAAAAATAATCAGTAGTCTGCGGTATGTAGATAAAGTAGTTGAAGAAAAAATAGATGACAAGATTTTAGCTTGGAAAAAATTAAAATATAATATTGTTTTTAAAGGCAGTGACCATAAAAATAGTGAAAAATGGAAGAAATGGAAAATAGATCTCAAAGGTTTTGGTGTAAAAGTAAATTTTATAAAATACACAGAAGATACATCGAGCACACTAATATCAAGCGTATTAAATAAAATTTATAAATAAAAAAATGAACTTTAATAAGTTAAAATTCTATTTTTTTAATAGACAATTTAGAAAAACCAAGCCAAAAAATATTTTTTATGGAGCACAAAGAAAAGAGATAAGGAAAATTTATGAAGAAAAAAAAATAAATAAAATTTTATTTGTACAAAATCAAATTGGACGTGGTGGTGGTAAATGGCTTATGGATATATTAAACACAATAGAGACCGTAACTGCTTATGGAGAGAGAAACCCTCATCAAGAAGCATATTATAGATATTGTTGTTCACATGAAAATGAAAATTATAATACTGAATTCCTAGATTTAGTTAAAAGTGAAATAATTTCTGATTGGGAAAAATCTGATGTTAGCTATATATCAAGTCCGTATTTCTCACATGGAATAGATTATCTGTATAACGAACTTGGACCAAAAAAAATAGTGATTTTACTGCCTAGTGCAAAAAAAGTCATGACATCATTAAAAAATAAAGGGTGGTATGAAAAAAATATAGACGTGAATATAAATAATTTTTCTGATTTGCCAAAAGAATTTAATGGAAATGAGAATCATTTTTATGGAAGAATGATTAACTTAAATATAAAAGATGAAAAGTTTAGAAATGCATCTCAAGCAGGAAAAATTGCAATATTTATGAGTCAAACTTTAAAAAAAATTTATCAACAGATTTCTCAATTTGAAAATAATAAAGTTTTAATTTTTAGATTAGATGAAGCAGATCAAAATTATAGTTATTGTAAAAATTTTATTAAGAAGCTTGATTTAGACTTATTAATAAGCAATAAAAAATTTTTAAAATTAAAAACTAGAACATCTGGAAAGTTTGAAAATAAAGATTTTGATTTATCGAGTGAAGAAAAACAAGAATATGATTTATATATTAAAGAATATGAATTTTATGAAAAAAAGATATTAAATGAATTTGATAGCAAGCATATTTAAAATAAAAGTTAAGTTAAGTTGAGTTACATGACAATGAAAAAATGTATATTATGTGGATCTGAAAAAAACAAATTTGTTATTAAGGGATATGATAGGTACATGGGTATTGATAAGAAAGAGTATAACATTCAACAATGTTTGGAGTGCAAACTTACATTTCTTGAACCGATGCCTGATGAAAATGAATTATTAAGCTATTACCCAGATAATTACTCAGTTTTTACTGATGAAAAAAAAAGTCACAAAAGTAAAAAAAACTATTTTAGAATATTCAAAAATTTTATTGTAGAGCAACTTAATCTAAATCATTTAAAAAATACTCTAGGTAAATTTTCAGACAAAAAAATAAACTATCTAGATTATGGCTGTGGAAGTGGAAAAAATATTTTTTCATTAAAAGAAAAATTTAGAAATTGGAAATTTTTTGGATATGACAAGTACAATAGTAAATTATCTGTAAAACAAAACGATAAAATTCGATTATTACAAGAGATTGGAGAGCTAGATCAACTTGGTGATAATTATTTTCATATAATAAATCTCAGTTCTGTTATTGAACATGTGCAAGATCCATCAAGCTTAATATTTTTTTTAAAAAAAAAACTTTGCCAAGGAGGCTTAATAATAATTAAAACACCAAATTTTAATTCTATATCCAGAAAAATTTTTGGAAAATATTGGCATAATCTTGATGTACCTAGGCATCTACATATATTTTCAGATAAAAATTTAACTAAAATGTTAGATAATAATGGCTTAAAAAAACAAAAAATATTTTATAGTAGAAATTCAGGTGTTGAAGTTAAAAGTTTATACAGTTTTTTTAATATTAAAAAAAAACCAAAAAGTCATAATTTTATAGTGAATTTATTTAATCCATTAACTATGATATTAAGTCTATTAAACACATCAAGCACAATAACAATTATAGCTCAAAAGCCGTAGGTAAATTTGAAAATATATTTTTTTGTTAATAAAGGAATCAATAGTGCCACAGCAAGATTTAGAGGATACTTAATTGCTACAGAATTAAAAAAAAATTTTAACACAAAAATATATAGGGTGCCAGAAGTATACAATAGATATTTATTTAACCTGGATAGAATAAAAAATGTAATAAAATTTTTCAACATCATTAGAAATATAAATAAAAATGATATAATTTATTTGGTAAAAACAGTTTATAGTATTGATTTTTTAATGATTATTATATTTTCGAAAATATTTCTTAATAAAAAAATTATTTTTGATTTTGATGATACAATATATTTAAAAAAATTTACCAAAATTAGTACATTAATCTTAACTAAAATTTCAAATATAGTAATTGTTGGTAGTAATGTATTATATAAATGGGCACAAAACAAAAATAGAAATACCTTTAAATTACCAACATCAGTACCTCATAAAATATATGCAAAAAAAAATATATCAAAAAAAAAGAATATATTTACAGTAGGGTGGATAGGCAATGGATCTAATCATGCTAAAAACTTAAAACTACTAAAGCCAGTATTTGATGTGTTAATAAATAAAAATTTTAAATTTCGTTTTAAATTAGTAGGCTTAAATGCAAATAAAGAGCTTTTAAAATTTTTTCAATCAATAAATAAATTAAATTTTATATATAAAAATCAAATAGAATGGAGCAAAGTAACATCCACTGTGTCAGAACTCAAAACATTTGATGTCGGAGTAATGCCACTCGTGAAAGATGAAAAAACTTTAGGAAAATGTTCATTTAAAATTATAGAGTATATGGCAGCAGGCATACCAGTTATAGCTTCTCCCGTAGGTGAAAATAATATAGTTATAGAAAATTATAAAGATGGTTTTTTGGCTAAAAATGTAAATGACTGGGTTAAAAAAATATTAATATTAAATAAAAACCCCAAATTGAAAAATGAAATGACAAAAAAAGCTTTAAATAAAGTAAAAGTGAAATATTCAATTGAAAGTAACATAAAAATACTAAATAAAATTTTTACAAAAATATAATGATTAACATCATAAAAAAATTTTTTCCAAAGTTTATAAAAAAAAAAATTTTAGAAGAATTAGATAAAAATAATATATTTTCTGGATGGAGTATGCAGACAAAGACTTGCCCACCCTGGATGTATATATCGGCTGATAACAATAAGAATTCAGCTTTGCCTTATTTTCTAGAAATACAAAAAGAGCTAGAGGATAATATTAAATCAAATCACTTAACCCTGAATCAATTTGGAAAAAAATCTCTAGAAAAGGTAATGGAATTAAGATGGAGGCACTATATTTTAGCACTTTCAATTAAGTTTGCCATAAAAGAAAAAAATGAAATTAATTTGGTAGAGGCAGGTGTTGCTGATGGTCTTACTGCATGGTTTGCCTTAAAAGTAATAAATAAAGAACAAAAAAAGATAAATAAATTTTATTTGTATGATTCATGGAAAAAAATGAATGAAAAATATTTAGATAGAAAAGAATATAAAAAAATAGATAAATTTTCTAAAAATGATTTAGAAAATACAAAGAATAATTTAAGAGAATTTTCAAACATTGAGTATATAAAAGGCTTTATTCCGGATGTTTTTGAAAATGAAGATATAAAACATACAGAAACTTGTAATTGGCTTCATATAGACCTTAATTCTTCAGGGCCTACTATAGATATATTGAATTTTTTTGAAAAAAAAATGCTAAACAATGGAGTAATTTTGTTTGATGATTTCGGTTGGGTCTCACATGAATTAGCAAGGGTTGAAGTTGAAAAATGGTGCGCAAAAAGAAATGGTATTTTGTGGCCATTTCCAACTGGTCAAGCAATTTTTTTTTTGAATAAAAATAGATAATAATGCAAAAAATATTTTATTTGTCAGAAATATCTTTGCCAAATACCTCTGCTCAAGCAATACAAATACTAAAAATGTGTGATAGTTTATTTAATAAAAAAAAAGAAGTTTATTTATTAGTAAATCATAATGAAACCTTAAAATTTTTTGACTTAAAAAAAAAATATAATTTAAAAAAAAATTTTAAAATAATAAGTCTAAAAAATAATAAAAATCTTAGTTTTTTGTGTAGAATCAATTTAGCCATCAAAGCCATAAGATACATATCAGTATTCAAGGATAACAATAAAATAATAATTTCTAGAAGTATAATTTCTAGTATTATATTTTCTATTTTTGGAAAAAAAAACATACTTGAGCTGCATTCTGAAAATTCAGGTATATCTAGAATTTTATTTAATTTTTTTAGAAAGACCAGTGCGTTTAAGAATCAATTCTTTATTCTAATTCACAAAAATTTAAACAAACATTTTAAATTTGATAAAAAAAAATTTATTATTTTAGATGATGCGGTAGATATAGAGGATTTTAAATTTAAAAAAAAAATTAAGAAAATTAAGAATTCTTGTGTTTACACAGGAAGTTTTTATAAAGGAAAAGGAGTCGAATTTATATTTGAACTATCTAAGATTCTACCTAAAATAAAATTTTATTTATATGGTGATATTAATACTCTTGATAGTAGATTTAAAAACAACAAACAAAACAAAAATTTAATTTTTAGAAATCATATTGAATATAGTCAAATTCCAAAAACACTTGCTAAATTTGAAATAATTTTAATGCCATATTCAAAAAAAGTTTATGTTAAATCCAAATCAATTGAAGTAGGACAATATATGTCACCATTAAAATTATTTGATTATTTGGCTTCAGGTAAAATTTTAATTGCTTCAGAACATGAAAATTATAAGCATATTTTAATTGATAAAATTAATTGTTTTTCGTTGAATCTAAATAAAATAGATTTATGGAAAGAAAAAATAGAAGATATTTTTTTATACAATAATAATAACAAATTAATTAAAAATATTAAAAGTAAAGCACGCGCAACAGCAAAAAAATATACTTGGAAAAGAAGAACTACAAAGATTATTAACTTCATAAATGAAAAAAAAATTTATGATTAAAAAAATTAAAGATAATAAAAAAAGTAAAATTTAAAGGGCGGGTATCGGATACCAGTGTATATCTTAAAAAATCTAAAATTTTTATTTTATCATCACTGTATGAAGGTTTAACAAATTCATTAATTGATGCAGTCAATTATGAAATACCATCTATATCAACTAAATGTAGTGGTGCAGAAGATATATTGAATTTTAACGAAGGTGTTTATTTTAACTTTAAAGATTATAAAGAATTAGTAAAAAAAATGAATATTATGGATAATAATTATGAAAAATCTTTAAACAAAATTAAACTCTCTAAATTGAAAATTAATCGTTTTTTTATAAAAAAACAGGTAGAAGAATACTTAAAATATTTAAATAATATAGTCTAGCAATGAAAAAAAAAAAATTCTTAGTAACTGGTTGTTGTAGTTTCATTGGCTTTAATTTCATAGAATCATTATTAAATGAATAACATTTTATATTGGGCACCCTGTCTTGATAAAGTGGCAACAATCACTGCTGTATTGAGTTCAGCAAAAAGTGTTAATAAATATTATTCAAAAATATATAAAGTTTCAATTTTAAATATAATAGGAGAATGGAATAACCATTATACAAAAAAAATAGATTTCCTTAACTTGACTAATTTTAATTTATTCAAATTATTACCCAAAAAAGGATTTTTAAGAAGCAGATTCTCCTACATTGTATTTATTCTTTTTGCTTTTTACCCATTAATAAAAATTCTCAAAAAAAACAAACCCAAATTTTTGATAATTCATCTAATAACATCTCTGCCAATTGTCTTATTTATAATATTTAATTTTGAGACAAAATTGATTTTAAGAATCTCAGGTCTTCCAAAGTTGAATTTTTTAAGACGTTTATTATGGAGACTTGCTAGTCATAAAATTTATAAAATTACTTGCCCAACAGAAGAGACATATAAATACATTAAACAACTTGAAATATTTAATGAGGATAAACTAGTAATTCTACATGACCCAATCATTGAAATAGATAAATATAAAAAAATACACAATCATGATAATTCTTTAATTAACAAACAAATTATTGTAGTAGGAAGATTAACCAGACAGAAAAACCACTTATTTTTAGTAAAAACATTTGCAAAAATACTAGAAATTTATCCACATTTAAAATTGAAAATATGTGGAGATGGTGAAAATTATAAAAAAATAAAATCACTTGCTAAAGAATTGAATATTTTGGATAAAGTTGCTTTGCCAGGATATGTTGACGATGTTACACCGGTTATGAAGAATTCATTATGCTTACTATCCACTTCATTGTGGGAAGATCCTGGATTTGTGATGATAGAAGCAGCCATGTCCAACACATTTGTAATCTCATCTAATTGTCCAAATGGACCAGAAGAATTTATAGGTAATGATAGTGCTGGATTGCTTTTTGATTCAAATAATTCAGAAAGTCTAATTGCAAAATTTAAACACTTTATGAATATGAATGAAGAGGAAAAATTAAGTAAAAAAATTAATGCTAAAAAGAAATTAAAAAAGTATACAATATTTATGCATGCAAAAAAATTAAATGGAGTTCTTTCTAATGAGAAACAATAAAAGTTTATTTGTCGTAAGATGGGTAAAAAAGATGATAAAAATGCTTTTATATAAATATAATGTGCGTGTATACAGATCTGTAGATGAAAAAAAAATTTTAGAAGTAATAGATATTTTAAAACCATACCACTTAGGTCATGAATTAATTAGAGTTGGAGGATCAGGGGATGGTGGGTACTTGATACCAAATTTGTTAAATCAAATAGACTTTTGCTTCTCTCCTGGTGTAGGAAAAATTTCAGAATTTGAGCTAGAATTAAAATCAAATGGAATTAAGTCATTTTTAGCTGACTACAGTGTTGAAGGTCCAGCCGCAGACAATCTTTTTAATTTCAAAAAAAAATATATCAAATCCTTTAATTCAGATATTTCAATTACCATAAATGATTGGATTGAAACATCGGTTGAAAACAAAGAAAGCAACTTTTTGATGCAAATGGATATAGAAGGCTCTGAATATGAGGTTATAAACTCAATAAGTGAAAAAAATTTAAAAAGAATTAAAATTTTAATTATTGAATTTCACCATTTAGAATTTCTAACAAATGAAGTATTTCTAGAAACTTTTAAGTCTGTTATAAAAAAACTAGGAAATTATTTTGAAGTAAATCATATTCACCCAAATAATTGCTGTGGAACATCAGAAATTAATAATGTAATTTTCCCTAATGTCATGGAGGTTACTTTTTTAAATAAAGAATTTGTTAAAGTAAAAGAGAAGGTCAATAAATTGCCCCATAAACTCGATGTTAAAAATGTTGAAAGAAAGAAAGACATAATATTGTCAGACTATTGGTATAGTTAAAAATAACCAATTGATGCAATTATTCAAAAAAAAATTTTTTAAGTTTTATAGATCTAGAATAATAGATTGGGAAACAGACGGGAAAAAAAGTCACTTAATAAAAAAACTTAAATTAATTAATCCAAATAATTTAATGTCATTCGGTAAAAAGAATCGTAATAAAAAATTCTATTTAATTAGAGTTGAGCCAGGCGGTGGGTTTTTTTCAATTTTTTTTTCTATTTTAATAAATATTAAATTAGCAAACAAAAAAAGATATATTCCTTTTGTAGATCTGGAAAATTTTCACACTAAATATAATCAAAAAAAAAAAGTTAGACACACATATAATAGCTGGGAATATTATTTTAGTAAAATATCTAATTATAATCTAACAAGCATCTATCAAAGCAAAAATGTATATTTTTCAAAAAAAAATATAAACACTAGGGATTATATTAAAGATCATGAATTTCGCACGTATAAAAAAATAATTACAAAGTATGTAAAAATTGATAATTTTATTAAAAAAATTGTAGAAAACTTTGAAAAGAAAAACTTTAAAGATAAAAAAATTTTAGGGGTACATTTTAGAGGCACGGATATGAAAACAACACCATCACATCCTTTTCCTCCAACTTTTACACAAGTTACTTTTTTGATTGATAATTATTTAAATAAATATGAGTACGATAAAGTTTTTATTATTACAGAACAATTAAATTATTTAAATAGATTAAAAAAAAAGTACAAGGATAAAATAATTTTTTTTGACAGTTATAGATCTAATAAATCAAAGATATTTCAGGAAACAAGCAGAAATAATCATAGATACTTGCTCGGAAGAGACATATTAATTGAAACTCTATTATTATCAAAAACAGATATGATTATTTCTTCAAAAACGAATGTGTCTAAAGCTGCATTATTATTTTCAAAAAAAAATAAAAAAATAATTTATATTAATAATGGAATAAATAGTTCTCGTTTTTTATTGTCACAATTTTTATGGTCATACAAAATAATTATGCCTGAATTTTTTGGTGGATTTAAAAAAAAAATTGATTTTAGTTCATGAAATTAGTTAGTGTAATTATACCATATTATAAAAAAAAATTTTTTATAAAAAAAACTATTATTTCTGTATTAAAACAAACATATAAAAAATTAGAAATTATTATTATTTATGATGATCCATGTTTAAATGAATTGAAATTTATTCAAAATTTAAAAAAATTAGATAAACGAATTAAAATTTTTATTAATAAAAAAAATTTAGGTGCCGGTTTTTCAAGAAATTTAGGAGTAAGTAAATCAAAAGGTGATTATATAGCATTTATAGATGCAGATGATTTTTGGCTACCATCCAAAATTTTAACACAGATAAATTTTATGGAAAAAAATAACATTAATATTTCACACACTTCATACAATATTCTTAAAGGCAATGAGTCAATACAAAAAAGAATTGCAAGAAATTTTTTCAAAATTAATGATCTTTTAACCTCCTGTGATATTGGACTTTCTACCGTAGTATTGAAAAAAAAAATGTTTAATAAAAAATGTTGTTTTCCAAATCTAAAAACTAAAGAAGATTTTGTTTTATGGTTAAAAATTCTTAAATCTGGTTATAAAATATATGGTATTAAAAAAACTTTAACAAATTGGAATGTGGCGAATAACTCATTATCATCAGTATTTTTTCCAAAAATAATTGATGGATTTAATGTTTATAACAAATATATGAAATTTAATTATTTTATTTCCTTATATTATTTAATATGTTTGTCCTCAAATTACTTAATTAAAAAAAATAAATGAATTTATTATTACTTTTATTGTCTATAATTGTTTGTGTACTAGTTGTTGGTTTTTTTTTAAAAAAAAAGTCTTATTTAATTAATTTTACAGGTGAGCAGCACCAACAATATGCTGAAAAAAATAATATACCCTTAACGGGTGGCTTACTACTTTTACTAAGTTCTTTGCTAATTTTTATGGATTATTCAAATGTTTTTTTAATAACATTATTCGCTATGTTTTTTTTAGGTTTGATGTCTGATTTAAAAATACTTGTATCTCCTGCGATTAGACTATTATTGCAGGTTTTTTTAATAATATTATTTGTTTATCTTGAAACAATTAAAATATCATCATCGAGAATAATGATTTTAGATTATTTTTTAGACTATACTATTATTAATTATTTATTTGTAAGTTTATGTTTTGTAATTTTAATAAATGGAACAAATTTTATCGATGGATTAGATACTTTGTCACTGGGTTACTATTTATTAATAACTTTTTTTATTTATAAACTACAATTATATGAACTTCTTTCATTATCTCCGTTAGAAATAAGTTTATTAATAATTGCTTTGTTTTCAGCTTTTATATTCAATATATTTAAAATATTTTTTATTGGTGATAGCGGCGCATATTTACTTGGTTTCATATTTGGATTTATTATGTTGAAAATCTATGCAAATAATCCAGATATATCTCCATTTTTTATTGCCCTTTTACTTTGGTACCCATGTTTTGAAAATTTGTTTTCAATAATTAGAAAAGCAAAACTTAAAAGATCACCAATCCAACCAGATACTAAACATTTTCATCAATTATTATTCAATTATCTTAAAAAAAAAAATATAGGCAAAATTACAAATCCACTAACTGCTAATATGATAAATTTATACAATCTAACAATTTTTTATGTTGCATCAAAAGATATATATAATTCGCAACTTCAAATTGTTTTAATATTAACTACAATTTTCATTTATTCTTTTTTATATTTAAAGTTATTTTTATTTAAATTTAAAAAATAATCTAAAAATGTAGATAAGTATATAT
>TARA_B110000027_G_C16122313_1_pt1 | contig 12288 bp, 12 predicted proteins | sample TARA_B110000027 | Tara Oceans TARA_B110000027 (sample SAMEA4397101) | marine metagenome | biome: Polar Biome; feature: [SRF] surface water layer (ENVO:00010504); material: water (ENVO:00002006), including particulate matter (ENVO:01000060) such as... | depth 5 m
AAAAAAAAATAAATCTATTAAGAGGAATTGATTACAATTATTTAAAATCTTTTAATCAAAATAAAAAGCACTTTGATTTTATTCACTACGATAGTGACAAAAGTTATGAAGGAAGAAAAAAAAATTATGAATTAATTTGGAATATTTTGAAAAAAAAAGGATGTTTTATCTCTGATGATATTTCAGATAATCGAGCATTTTATGATTTTATAAAATTAAAAAAAATAAATTTCTATATTATAAAACTAAGCAATAAATATGTTGGTATAGTTTTTAAATAATTTGATGAAAATATTACATATAATTAATAGTCTAAAAAAGGGAGGTGCTGAAGGTAACTTGTATCGTTTGTGTGTTACTCATAAAAAAAAATATAAAAATAAAATTGATATAATAATTGTAACTTTAATAGCTGATGGTTTTTATGAACAAGAACTTAAAAAAATAGGTGTAAAAATTATTTCACTAGGAATTAATGAAAACTATAAAATTTATAGTTTTGCTAAAAAGATATTAACTTTAAGAAAATTTATTAAAAAAAATAATCCAAATATAATTCAAAGCTGGATGTATCATTCAAATTTTATCTCAATTTTTTTACCAAAAATAAATTACAATAAAATTTATTGGAATATACGACACTCTGAACTTAATAATAAAATTTCAAAAAAAATAACAATAATTTTGTCAATAATTTGTGGAATATTCTCAAGGATTGTTCCCAAAAAAATAATTTATTGTTCAGAAAAAAGTATAAAATTTCATGAAAATAATCATTTTTATTCAAAGAAAAAAACATCTCTTATCAATAATGGGTATAGTCATAAAAATTATTATCAGGCAAATAATCTTCGTACAAATTTTAGAAAAATAAATAAAATAAAAAAAGTAGATATCATTTTAGGATATGCTGGAAGATACTCAAAACAAAAAAATATTGAAGCTTTATTGATTTCATTCTCTAAAATTATTAAAAATTATAATAATGTATATTTATATATGGCTGGAAAAAATATTAATCTTAAAAACAAAAGATTGACCAGTATTGTTTTGAAATTTCAAATGGATAAAAAAATTTTTTTTTTAGATGAACAAAAAAGCTTATTAGAATTTTATAACGGAATAGATTTATTGATTTTACCATCTCATTCTGAATCTTTTCCAAATGTTGTGGCTGAAGCGATGCTTTGCTCTACACCAGTTTTGGCAAGTGATGCTGGGTGTTCAAAAAAAATCATTAGTAAGTATGGGTTTATATTAAAAAAAAATGATTATCGTTCAATTACTAATGCTTTAAAAAAGACTATAAATTTATTAATAAATAAAAAAAGTTATTGGAAAAATTTAACTAAAAATGCACGATTACATATTAAGAGAAATTTCTCTCTTGAAAAAATGGCTAAAACTTATTTAGACCACTGGATTTATTAATGGATATATTTTTTATTTGTACAAGATCAATTACATTTAACACTTTTCTAAAATCACAAGCTAAATTCCTTTCAAATAAAGGTTTTAATGTAAAAATTGCATGTTCTGATATTAATAATTTAAGTTCACAGAGTGACTCAAATTATGAAATAGATTTTCCAACAAAATATATTCACCTAATTAATATACTTCGTTACATTAAAATTTTTTTTCAAATACATAATTTAGTTAAAAAAAATAAATCAAGTATATTTTACTTACACACACCAGTTGCATCTCACTTGTTTAGACTATTTACTCTATTTTATAGATTAAAAATAATATATTTTGTTCATGGATTCAGGTTTACTTCACAAACAGGCTTTTTAAGATCAGTGTTTTATAAAACTATCGAAAAAATCTTATCTTTAAAAACAAATATTTTTATTACAATAAATGATGAGGATTATAATTATACAAAAAATAATCTTTTTAAAAAAAAACCTACTTATAAGATAAATGGAGTAGGTTTAGATCTTAATAAAAAAGATTTTAAAAATAAAATAAAATATAAAAATAAAATAAGTAATATAATTGTTATAGCAGGTTACAAAAGAATCAAAGGATATGACAATTTATTAAAAACTGCTGAACTTTTAAAAGACAAAAATCTTAAAATTGATTGTTATGGTTATGGAGATTATAGTGAATTTAAATCCATAAAAATTAAAAAAAAACTTCACAATATTTCTTTTAATAAATTTGATGTTGATTTAAAAAAAAAAATTAAGAACTATGATATTTTACTTCACCTCAGCAAGAGAGAGGGGTTACCTGTTGCTGTAATGGAGTGTCTTATAGAAGGTGTTCCAGTAATATGTAAAAAAATTAGAGGCAATACTGATTTAATTAAAGATGGATTCAATGGACTTTTTGTTGATTCGTACAAGGATGTTTCTAATAAAATTTCTTATTTAAACCTTGAAATAGATATTTTTAACAAAATGAGAAATAATGCAATAAAATCAATAACAAATGATTTTTCAAAAAAAAAAATTAATCAATTAGTTTATGAAATAATAAAAAAAATTTAATAAAATGAAAATCTATCACAAAGATTTAAATTTAATTTTTAGAAAATTAAAAATTTCTGATTTTAAAGAATTTAAAGAATTATTTTACTTATGTTTTAATAAACGAATTAGTTTTAATTTTTTTAAATGGAGATATTTTGATGATAAATTTTCTTTCTGTTATGGAGTTTTTCATTCCTCAAAAATGATTGCAAATGTTGGTATGAAATCAATGAAACTGAGTAATAAAAAAAATGAGAGAATTTTTTCTAGACATTCAAGTATGGTTTTAGCCAAATATAGAGGTTTGGGAATCTTTTCAGAGTTATTAAAAGAAGTAAAAAAAAAAATTCAAAAAGATATAAGGATTATAGTAATGTGGCCAAATAAAATTAATTTTGCAAGTTTTGGTATTGGCCAAGATAAATTTATTAAAAAAAAATATTACCTATATAAAACTAATCATCATAAAATAAAAATTAAAAAAACATTAAATTATAATATTGAACAATTGGCTAAATTTAAAAATTTCATTCAAAATAGTGATAATTTTTTTTTAAAAGATCTCAATTATTTTAAGAATAGATATCTTTCTTATAAAAAAAATGAATATTTGATAAATAAATTTGAATCAAAAAACTTTACAAGTTTTTATATTCTTAAAAAAAATAGTGACAAATTAGGTTTGAACTATGTAATACTCGATCACTTTGGTTCTAATAATATTAAATTGAAACATCTTTCCCAGTTAATTCATGATGAACAAAAAGTAATTTTTTGGACAAAAAAAAAAATTAATGATTTGAACTGTAAATTGATTAATCATATAAATATTGGGGTTGGTTTTATTAAAAAAATTGACACACCAATAAAAAATAAAATGTTATCAAATAAAGAATTTATGATCGGTGATACAGATAGTTTCATATCTATTTTATAAAATGAATATTAGAGCTAAAGGATGTGTTAGCTTCATTGGTTTTTATCCCATTCAACAAATATTTAAAAATTGTTTAGAATTACAAGTGATCAATAATCTAAAAACTACTATCTCAACAAAAAAATTGATAGATTTACCAGTATGTTAGAAAAAGTTAATTTAAGTCATGAAATTATTAATTTTGTTTATTAGTATAAAAATTATACAAAATGAAAAATAATTTGATTAGAATTTTTGATATTCTGATCTCTTCTATACTGTTAATATTTTCATTCCCATTGATGATATTAATTAGCGTTGCCATATATTTTGCAGATGGAAGACCAGTTTTATTTAAACAAGTTAGAGTTGGGATAGATGGCAAAACATTTAAAATATTAAAATTTAGAACTATGAAAGAAAAAATTATACAAAATGAACCCGACAGACTTTTTGGATTAGGAAAAATTCTTAGACAGCTAAGTTTTGATGAAATTCCACAATTTTTAAATGTCTTAAAAAATGAAATGTCAATTGTAGGGCCTAGACCTTTACCCCAAATCAATGAAGGAAAAATTACAAAAAAATTAAAAGAAAAGAGAAGAAAAATTTTACCAGGAATAACTGGCTTATCTCAGATTAATTATTCAGGTAAATATAGAAAATTAGATGATAAAGTTAAATTAGACTTAATATATGTTGAAAATTATACTTTACTTAATTACTTTAAAATTATAATTAAAACTCCTTTAGTTTTAGTTGTTAGGTTATTAAGAAATAGGTCTTCGATTATTAAATAAAATATTATTAAATGATAAAGTGTTTTTTCAATAAGATTTACTCTTAGAATACTAAATGCATAGTTTTATATTAAAATGATTAATTATCTTATTGAAAAAATATTTTTATTTCCAAGATATGCTAAACTTGGAATCATTTTAATTTTAGACTTTATAATAGTTTTATCGTCCTCATATTTTTCACTAGTGGTGAGATTTGATGAAATAAATCTATTTAATATTATAGATGAAAAGTATTTAATCAGCCTTGAATTTTTTTTAATTCCAATAGTAGTATATTTTATTACTGCCATTCTATTACGATTTTACAGTCTATCTTTTAGGTATTATAATTTAGGACCTAATATTTATTATTCATTCCCTATAATTGGACTGACAACTTTGGTATTCAGCCATCTCTTAATTGATTATTTTTCAATAGGAGCTGTAATAATAAATATTATCTTATTCTCAACACTTATAGTGTTATCAAGAAAATTAATATCAAAAGTTTATGATATTAATCAAAAAAAGTCACAATTGAATACACTTATTGTTTGTAATTCTAAAAATTTACATAAAATATATTCTCATCTTCAATTAAACCAAAAACTTAATATAAAAGCTATTTGCATTAAGGACATTAATAAAATTGATTTTACTAGATATCTAAATCATAAAATAATAGATATTAAAGATGTATCTAAAGTATGTGAAAAATATGATGTAAAAAGAATTTTTGCAGATATTAGTTATAGAGAATTAAAAATTTCTTCAATAAATAAGATAGTCCTTGATATTATAGATGCAAATAATTTATTTAAAAATATAAATACAGATTATAAGCAGCAATTTATTAATAGATATTTTAAATTAAAAAATAAAACCAAATTTAATTTATCAGAAAGATATCGCAATCAAGTAATTCTAATTACAGGAGCAGGTGGAAGTATCGGTAAAAATTTATTCTTAGAATTACTTGACTCAAAAGCTAAAAAAATCATATTAGTTGAACAAGATGAATTAAAACTATTTAACCTTAAAAAAAATTATGAAAATCTAAAATTAGATAATTTCCCTAAGCTAGATATTTTGTTCAAACTTGGAAATTTATCAGATGAATTTTTTTTAAAAAAAATTTTTACTGATGATGTGAATATTGATTATGTATTACACGCAGCGGCTTATAAACATGTTGGGTTAGGAGAGCAAAATATATCTAGTTTTATCAAAAATAATATATTTGTTACCTATGATCTTGCAAAATTATCAATAGCCAATAAGGTAAAAAAATTTATTTTTATAAGTACTGATAAAGCAGTAAATCCAAAAAGCATTATGGGTTATTCAAAAAATTTTTGTGAAAAAATACTGATTTATTTAAATAAAAAAAATAATCTTAAAAATGTTTTTAAGATTGTGCGTTTTGGGAATGTGATTAATTCTGATGGTTCAGTTTTACCAATATTCGAAAATCAAATTTTAAAAGGTGGCCCTGTCACTGTTACAGATAAAAATGTTACCAGATATTTTATGACAATTTCGAATGCATGCAGATTAGTATTAAACACGATAAAAATAGATAAAAAAATTGGAATATTTATTTTAGACATGGGTAAACCTTATAAGATTTTACATATAGCAAAATCTATGATTAATTTTTATATCAAAAAAAAGATGATTTCTAAAAAACCAGTTATTTCTATTATAGGATTACAAGAGGGTGAAAAGATTTATGAAGAACTAGTTTTAGGAAAAAATTTATCTAAAACAAAATATCCAAATATTTTATTTGCGAATGAAAAAAATACAATAAATATAGATTTAAAAAAAATTTTTTTAAATTTAAGAATTGCATATAAAAATAATGATAAAAAAAATATGATTCGTTTTTTGATAACAAATGCTTAGTATTTTATACAACGTATTAATATCATTTTCTATAATTTACATATTAATTTTTATTAATAAAAAATATTTAAAATTAAATAAAAAACTTTTTTTTCAAGCATTATTATTTCATCTTACAATAACATTTGCCTATATCTCTTTTTTTAAGGATAAGGCTGCTGACTATAAAACTTATATGTCTTTAAGTACTTTTAAGGGATTTAGTATGAAGGAATTAGTTTCTTCAGATCTAATAAATTCAATAGTTTCATTATTAAAAGATGTCTTATCTATAAATAATTTTAATATTTTTCTTATTTTTTCAATACTTTCATTTATAGGAATTGCTCTCTTTACTATAAACCTCACAAAATTAGGTTTAGAGAAAAAATTAGCAAACTTATTACTATTTATACCAGGCATTCATTTTTGGACGTGCATAGTAGGTAAAGATTCTTTGATATTATTTTTTTTAGCAATTTTTTTTTATTTATACATTGATAAAAAAATATTCATCTCTATCTTTTTTATTTTTCTTGTTTTTCTATTAAGACCGCACATAGGTTTTATTTTTTTTGTTTCAATTTTAATCACAGAGTTTATTTTGATGAAAGGAAAAAAAAAGCTTTTTTTTTTAATACTTCTTCCAGTCGTTTTTTACTATGTTTTAAACATTTCAGAATTAAGATATTTTTTTGTAGATTCAAGTGCCTTGTCATCAAACAATTTAGAACAAATATTTACTCATCTTAATAAATATTCAATTAAATATATTACTAGTGATACTGGTTATTCAAATATTCACTTTTTGTTAAATATCTATAATTATATAATTTTCCCATTTGAATTTTTTTTCACAAAAAATTCTTTAATTGTTAATCTCTCAATATTGATTGAGACACTAACATTAATCTTTATAATTTATGTATTATCTAAAAGTAAAAAAATTATTAAAATTGATAAAAAAGTATTTTATTTTTTACTTATTTGTTGTTTAATATACTTTATAATAGTTCCTCAGGTATTGTTTAATTTTGGATTAAATATTAGACAAAAGTGGATGATTGTACCTTTTGTAATCTATCTAAGTTTTTTTATGAAAAATTTATTTGCATACATAAATAAGAAGTAAATAAACAATATTGATATAGCAAAATTTATAATTATTTCAGATAGATTATTTATAATTTTTGATTTAGTTGGAACATGCTCAACTTTAAATGGATGTTTGCTTTCAATTTTATTTTTATACAATAATAAACCAAGATGATTTGAAATTTTAATTAAACATGCTTCAGCATCAATTTTACAGTAAAAAGCTGGTAAATATTTAAAATAAATGTCTGACTCTAAAAGTTCTCTATACTTTTTAGAATAAAATTGTTCAAGTTTATCGTATGTGAATGAATTATATTCTTCGTTATTATTTATATAATTTTTATTTTGAAATAAATATTTATTATTATGAAAGTCATATAAAATAGTAGCAACTGATTCTTGCTTTATTTCAACATCTAGATTTAAAAAACTATTAAAAGTTTGATTAGAAAAATTTTGTTTAATAGTAGAATAAATCAGGGAATAATTTAGCGAAAGGTAATTATAACAAGTTAACTTATCATTTAAAGGGCAACTAATTTTAGGTGGATATTTTTTAAAAAACTCTGAACTAATAAGAGCATTGTATGCATTAGTAGCATCATTTTTTTTTATTTTTTTATATTGTTCTTTAATTGATTCATAATTATATAATTTTTCTAAATCCTCCAAATCATTTACGACCAAATTAATTGATCCAAGATAAATATCATTTATTCCATTTTCTAATTCTTTTTCTTCAATATAATCTGATAAATATAATTCAAAATATATATTTGATCTTGCCGTATCATATGTTAAGGAATTATCTTCAATTTTTTTTGATTTGATAGCAAATTTTATATCCCTATCTAATAAATAACGTTTTAAAATTTTTTCTGAGAGTTTATTTTTAAGATCATAATATTGTAAACCTGATACATTGTATTGATGATTGGGTTTATATTCTTTAATATAACTCTTATAAAAAGAGTTTATAAGAAGAGATGTAATAAAAAAAATTGTAAATAATGCAATATATAATAAAATCAATTTTTTTTTCATATTTAACTATCTATATTAAATATTGATTAAATAAACAAATTTAATATAAAACTTAAAACCTAAATGAAAAAAAAAATTCTTATTTTATCACCTCATGCAGATGATGAAATTTTAGGATGTGGAGGTTTAATTTCAAGATATTCAGAAGAAGGTCATGATATTCATGTTCTTATTTTAACAAATGCAAGCGTCAGTGCACCAGAACTCTATTCTAAAAAAAAAATCAATTTAATTAGAGAAGAGTCAAAAAAAGCTAATAATTTAATTGGAACAAAAAGTTTAGATTTTGAAAACCTGCCAGCATTAAATTTACATAATTACCCGCAGTATAAAATTTCAAATATCATAACTAGTTATGTTGAAAAAATAAAACCTGAAATAGTTCTCATTCCATCCACACAAGACATTCATCAAGATCATAAAATAATTTTTAATGCCGCAAAGGTTTCACTGCGACATAATAAAAAATCAAGTGTTAAAAAAATATTATCTTATGAGGTACTGTCAGAAACAGAGTGGAATGAAAATGAGCAGTCATTTAATCCTAATTATTTTGTAAAATTAAAAAAAAAAGATGTTGATAAAAAAATTAGAGCTTTTATGAAATATAAATCTCAAGTTAAAAAGTTTCCAAATCCAAGATCTAAAGAAGCTATTTTTTATTTATCTAGATTGAGAGGAAGTCAAGTTTTTATGGAGTATGCAGAAGCATTTAAAGTTGAAAAAATATTGGAATAATATGTTTATTGCTATTTACGGATCCGGTGGCCATGCTAAGTCAATCTATAATTTAATTAAAAATAAAAAAAAAATTACTTTTTTTGATGAAAAAAAGAAATTTTTAAAAATAGGAAGTGAAATTTTTTCTATTAAAGGTGGGATAAAGAAATTAATTAATGAAAAAAATAAAATTTCTCATGTGGTAATTGCTATTGGAGATAACGAAATTAGAGAGAAAAATTATAAAATTTTAAAAAAAAAATTTAAATTTGCTACTTTAATTCATCCAAAATCAAACTGTGCATATGGAGTAAAAATTGGTGATGGAACTGTCGTTATGCCAGGAAGTTTAATTAATACAGATACTGTGATTGGAAAAAATTGTATAATAAATTGTAACTCATCAATTGATCATGATTGTGTAATAAAAGATCATACTCATATTTGTCCAGGAGTGATTATTGGTGGGAATGTGACAGTTGGTAAAAATAGTTGGATTGGTCTTGGATCAAAGATTATTCAAAATTGTGTTATTGGTGATAATGTTTTTGTTGCAGCAGGATCAGTCGTTATAAAAAATATAAAATCAAATTCATTTGTGAAAGGAGTGCCAGCTAAATATGATAAAAAAAAATTGGCCAAACTTTAGTAATGATTTAATATTAAAAATTAATAAAATTCTTAAATCAGGAAAAATAAATTATACTTCAGGACCGAATGGAATAAATTTTGAAAAAAAGTTTTCAAGATTTGTTGGTAATAAATATTCTATTGCAATTTGTAATGGAACCGCAGCATTGGAGATAGCAATAAAATCATTGGAATTACCAAAAAACTCTGAAATCATTGTTCCTGCTAGAAGTTTTTTTTCATCAGCATCATGTATAGTTAATACTGGAAATATTCCTATTTTTGCAGATGTTGATCTTTTAACTCAGAATATTTCTTTGGAAGATATTAAAAAAAAAATTACAAAAAAAACTAAGGCTATTATTTGTGTTCATTTAGCTGGTTTGCCTTGTGATATGAAAAATATAAAAGATTTAGGAAAAAAAAATAATATAAAGATTATAGAGGATTGCTCTCAGGCTCACGGAGCATCTATTAATAATAGGCAAGTTGGTTCTTTTGGAGATGTTGCTACCTGGTCATTTTGTACTGACAAAATAATTTCTACTCTTGGTGAGGGTGGAATGATTTCAACTACTAATAAAAAAATTTATAATTATTGTAAAAGACATATTAATCATGGTGCAGTTTTATCAAAAAATAATAATTCTGAAAAATTTATTTATAATAAGAATTTTTTTGGCACAAATTTGAGAATTACAGAAATTCAATCTATCGCAGGCATAGAGCAGCTCAATAACCTTAAGATTATTCAAAAAAAAAGAGAGAAAATGTCTTTAGATTATTTGAATTTAATTTCAGAGTTTCCTGAAAGTTTTATTTCTTATTTACCCCCAAAAAATATTAAGAGTGCACACTATAGATTTTATTTTTTTATAAGGGACAATATAAAAAAATATCAAAACATAAGACTTCAAATTATAAAAAAATTAAAGAGAGATAATATAAAATGTTTTACTGGAGCATGCCCAGAAATATATTTAGAAAAAGCATTTAAAAAATTAAATAATAATCAATTTAAAAGGTTGAAAAATTGCAAACATTTAGGAAAAACTAGTTTAGCATTTGAAGTAAATCATACTCTAAGTAATCTTCAGCATAAAAAAGATTTAATTAAAATAAAAAAGCACCTAAAAAATATATTTAAACAAAAAAATAAAAAAGTTAATAAAATTTTCAATTAGAATTCTCAATATTCATTTTTAAAAAAATGATAGAAAATGATACAAAATGAACTAAAGTGAATAGAAAATTAAAAAAAAATCAATCTTTGAGAACATATGCTAACAAAAATTATTTTATTTTAATAAATAAAATATGAAAAAAAATAAACTTTTTTTTGAAATCGTACCAAGCTGTATAATTGTTCTTATGCCTGCACTTTTAATAACTGGTCCATTTTTATCTGATTTAGGCGTATCTATCGTTTCGATATTATTTTTAATTAATTCTAAAAAAAATAATTTACTAAAATATTATAATAATATCTATTTTAAAACTTTTATAATTTTTTGGATCATTTTGATTATAAGCTCATTATTGTCTAATAATATTTTAGTTTCTTTAAAGAATTCTTTTTTTTATTTTCGATTTGGTATCTTCACATTATGTTTTTGGTTTTTAATAGAGCAGAATATTAAAATTATTAATTATATTTTTTATTCAATAATTATTTGTTTTTTTTCTTTAATTGTCGATGGGTATACCCAATATTTTTTTGGAAAAAATTTATTTGGTGTTGAGATGTACCGTGCATTTAGAGTGAGTAGTTTTTTTGGATCTGAACTTATTTTGGGAAGCTATTTATCAAGATTTTTTCCAATTTTATTTGCATTGTTTGTCTTTATCGATCAAAAATCAAAACTTAAAAATAAAAGTTTATTGTTTTTTATAACTATAATTTTTATCTTGATTGAAGGATTGATTGTTTTAAGTGGTGAAAGGCTGGCATTTTTTTTCACAAACCTTTCAGCAATTTTCATCATTTTACTGATTAAAAATTATAGAAAATATCGTTTCTGGACATATATTTGTTCTTTGGCATTAATCTTTGTATTGTTATTTTCTTTTCCTATAACAAAACAAAGAATGGTTGATCAAACAATAAATGATTTTACTGCGAAAGAAGAAAACAGTAAATTTTATATTTTTTCTAAAACTCACAATGATATGTATATAACCAGTAGTAAAATATTTTTAGATAATAAGTTTTTTGGTGTAGGTATACGACAATTTAGAAATGAGTGCAAAAATTATCCCACATTAGAGCACTCTTGTGACACTCATCCGCACAACACATATATGGAGCTTTTATCTGAAGCTGGTATTTTTGCTTTTTTGATAGTAGCAGGAACATTTCTTTTGATTGTTTTTCTTCTTGCTAAACAATTTTTGTTAAAACTTTTTAATTCTAAAAAGATATATTTTAATGACTTTCAGATTTGTCTTCTTAGCGCAATAATTATAAGTCTTTGGCCATTTTCTCCCAATGGAAGTTTTTTTAATAATTGGCTTTCCATTGTCTATTACTATCCAATTGGAATGTTTTTGTGGAGCAGAAATAGTGATAATAAATCAAAATAAGTTAAAATTTATTAAACTTTCTGCTTATTTTTAAGCAAATAGTTTAAATCATTTATTTAGAGGCTTACCAATAAATATGTTTACAAATCTAAGAATATTGTTAAAAGACTGTTGCCGGTGATTATTGCGAAGGGGTAATACC